>Ga0209612_1000051_pt1 | contig 129850 bp, 114 predicted proteins | sample BioC12SIPDNA_FD_185746 | JGI IMG/M metagenome (GOLD analysis project Ga0209612, IMG submission 185746) | Anaerobic biogas reactor microbial communites from Washington, USA - Biogas_R1_B C12 SIP DNA (SPAdes) (version 2) | ecosystem: Engineered > Bioreactor > Anaerobic > Unclassified | place...
CGGAAGATGCCGCAGCCGAGGCGTTCGTCGCCGCGGTGGAGGTGTGGCCCCGCGACGGCGTGCCACCGAACCCCGGCGGCTGGCTCACCACGACCGCGACCCGCAAGGCGATCGACCGGGTCCGGCGCGAGTCCCAGCGGCGGGGCAAGCACGAGGCGGCGCACGCGCTAGCGAGCCAGCTCATGCCCGAGAACACAGACCCCGAGCCCGTCGGCCCGATCGTGGACGACCGGCTGCGGCTCGTCTTCACCTGCTGCCACCCCGCCCTGGCGATGGAGGCCCGGGTGGCCCTCACCCTGAGGCTCCTCGGTGGCCTCACGGTCGCCGAGATCGCCCGCGCCTTCCTCGTGCAGGAGACGACGATGGCGCAGCGGATCACCCGCGCAAAGGCCAAGATCAAAGCGACCCGGATCCCCTACCGGGTGCCGTCCAGGTCGGATATCGGGGTCCGGCTGGCCGGAGTACTCACCGTCGTCTACCTCATCTTCAACGAGGGGTACCTCGCGGGCACGGGGGACGAGCCGCTGCGGACCGATCTCTCCGACGAGGCGATCCGACTCGGCCGGCTCCTCCACACCCTGCTGCCCGAGGACGGCGAGGTGGCCGGGCTGCTGGCCCTCATGCTGCTCACCGATGCACGCCGCGATGCCCGGGTGTCCGCGACGGGTGAGCTCGTGACCCTCGAGGAGCAGGACCGTCGCCGGTGGGACCGCGACAGGATCGCCGAGGGTCACGCCCTCGTGCGGGAGAGGCTCGCAGCGGTCGCAGCGGGCGCTCCACCACCTGGGCGGTACCAGATCCTGGCCGCGATCAACGCGGTCCATACGTACGCCGGGTCGGCGCAGGAGACGGACTGGTCCCAGATCGTCACCCTGTACGACCGCCTCGTGCGGCTCGATCCCTCCCCCATCGTGCGGCTCAACCGGGCTGTGGCGGTGGCCGAGCTCGACGGGCCACAGCCGGCGCTCGCAGAGATCGACGGGCTCACAGAGGACTTGGACAGCTACCACGCCTTCCACGCCGCTCGAGCCGACCTGCTCGCCAGGCTGGGGCGGACCGCAGAGGCGCGTGCCGCATACGATCTCGCGATCGGTCTCACCGGGAATCCGGCCGAGCGCGCCTTCCTCACCCGGCGCCGCGAGGCCCTCGCGTCCCCACGCTGACGCCGTGCGGCAGCTCCTCCTCAGGGGTCGCGCAGCGCCTCGAAGCCGGAGAGCACGTCCAACAGCTCGCTGGTGATCCTGGCCTGGCGGAGTCGGTGGTACTGGTTGCGCAGCCGCTCGAGCTGCTCCTCGATGTTCTGCTCGGCCGCCTGCATGGCAGCGAGCCGCGCGCCGTGCTCGGCCGCCTTCGCCTCGACGACCGCCTGGAAGAGGCCGATGAGAAGGTCCTGGCGCAGGAGCTCGGCCAGGAGGTCGTTCCCGTCGTGCGGCGTGGCCGGACGAGCCCTCGTGGGCCAGGGTCTGGCTGCGATGCTCTGGAGTCGACGGACGTCGGGCGGTGTCACCTGGTGGCTGCGCGGGATCCGGCGCGTGCGCTGGAGGGGACGCTGGTGGAACACCATGACCCGACCCAGCCCATTGTCACGGCGCCACCGGTCGATGTGGAGGATGAGCTCCTCGACGAGCTGACCCACGGCCCCCACCGTGCTGACGAGCTGCAGCTCCTCGTCGACGTCCACCCCCGCGGCGGCGAGCTCCCGCACGACGCGGGCGCCCAACCCCACGACCCGCCGCTCTGCTGCCTCCACGGAGTGCTCGCGCAGCCAGTCCGCGACCTCCTGGGCGATGACATGGTTGATCGGCCCGCACATCCCCTGGTCCGTGCCGATGACCACGACGACGGTCGCAGGCTCGGGCTTCGAGGGGCCGCCCTTGCTGGGGACGGTGTTGGTGGGGACGGTGTTGGCGGGGAAGGAGTTGAAGGGGAAGGAGTTGGCGGGGATGAGGTGCGGGTGGATCGAGAAGAGCGCCTGGAAGCCGAGCTCGACCGTCTCCCGATAGTGCCGCAGGGCCTCGACGGCCTCCTCGAACTCGTGGATGGAGACGGCCGCCAGGCCCTTCATCGTGGCCACGACCGAGAGCAGCTCGCCGCCGAGCACGAGTCGACGCTGGAGGGTCGCCGCGGTCGTCATGCTCAGCCCTCTCCGCCGGCCAGGTCCAGAGCGACACGCTGGATGTCCTCGAGCTCCTCGGGTCTGAGCCGGCCGCCCTTCGCGAGCCGCGCGAAGAGCTCTGACCGGCGCGCGACGACCCCACGGGCGAGCCGGTCGGCGACGGACGCCACCTCGGCTGCGGGCACTGCGTCGAAGGCTCCTGCCACCGCGGCCGCGAGCGTCGCGATCTGACGGTCCACGGGGAGTGTGTCGTACTGGCTCTGCTTGAGCACCTCGCGGACCCGGCGTCCCCGCTCGAGCTGTGCCTCACGCTGTGCGTCCAGGCGGGCGCCGTAGCGACTGAACCGTTCCAGCTCCTCGAACTGCGCATAGGCGAGGCGCAGGTCTCCGGCGACGGCCTTGTACGCGGGGAGCTGGGCGCTACCACCCACCCGCGAGACCGACCGGCCGATGTCGATTGCGGGCAGGACACCCTGCTGGAACAGCTTGGGCGAGAGGTAGACCTGCCCGTCGGTGATGGAGATGAGGTTGGTCGGGATGTAGCCGGACATGTCCTGCGCCTGCGTCTCGATGATGGGCAGGGCGGTCAGCGACCCGCCCTTGCGCAGTCGCGTAGGCCGCTCGAGGAGCCGGGAGTGCACGTAGAAGATGTCACCCGGGTAGGCCTCCCGCCCCGGGGGCCGGCGCAGGAGGAGGGAGAGCTCGCGGTATGCGCGGGCGTGGCGGGTGAGGTCGTCGTAGACGATGAGCACATCGGCACCCTGCTCCATGAAGTACTCCGCCATGCTCGTCGCGGCGTACGGGGCGATGTACTGACGGCCCGGCGGGTCATCCCCTGTCGCGACGACGACCGCCGTGTAGTCGAGCGCTCCGTGCTGTCGGAGGTCGGCGATGACCTTGGTCACCGCCGAGCTGCGGATCCCCACAGCGCAGTAGACACAGACGACGCCGTTCCCCCGCTGGTTGATGATCGTGTCGACGGCGATCGCGGTCTTGCCGGTCTGCCGGTCGCCCAGGATGAGCTGGCGCTGGCCCCTCCCGACCGGCACGAGCGCGTCGATCGCCTTGATCCCTGTCTGAAGTGGCGACTCCACCGGTGCGCGGTCGAGAATCGGTGCGGCCGGACGCTCGATCGGCCACCGCTCACGGGATGGGACCTGGCCCCCACCGTCCAGCGGGCGCCCGGTCGGGTCGATGACCCGGCCGAGGATGTGCTCGCCCACGGGGGTGCTCATCGCCTCACCGGTGCGCTCCACCAGATCACCGGCGGCGAGGTCGCCCATCTCGTCGACGAGGATCACGCCGACCCGCTCAGGAGTCAGGTCGTATGCCATCCCCAGCTTCCCACCCGGGAAGCGCACGAGCTCCTCGGAGGTCACCCCCGGCAGCCCGGTCACCTCGGCGATCGCCCCATCGACGCGGAGCACCCTGCCGATCTCGGCGACGGAGGGCCGGGCCCGATGGCCGTCGATGACCGAGTCCAGGGTGTCGAGACGGTCGCGCAGGGTGGCGTACCACTCCCCGAACGCGGCCGAGTCGCGCACTCCGGTCATTCGCTCTCCCCGTCGGCCTCGGTGGGGGTGACCTCGGTGCGCAGCACTTGAGCGAACTCGCGCTCCACACCGTCCAGATAGTCGGCGACCGACCAGCCCACGGAGTGCGCTCCGAGCCGGACAACGATGCCCGAGATGATGGTGCTGTCCTGCTCCCAGCGGACGGCACGGTCTGCGTCTCCGGTGAGCTCGCTCAGGACCTGCTCGATCTCGTGCCTGCCGGTCAGGGATGGCTCGAACGCGGTGCACACCACCACGGGAGCGTGGTCGGACGCCACCGACGCCGCGATGGCGGCACGATCCTCCGTGGACAGCTCCGCCATGCGCTGACGCAGCCCCGAGAGGATGGCATCCTCGAGCGTGCGGTCGGCCAGGTCGGCCAGCAGCCGGCGACTGACCTCGACGGCCTTCTCCCCCGTCGTCCGCTGCAGGTGGCTCAGCAGGGCGTGCTGGTGGTTGCGCAACGACTCGCGCCACTCCTGTGCCTGTCGATCCACGTCCTCGCGGGCCTGCTGCAGGAGCTTACGCTGCTGGGCGGCCGCCTGCGCTCTGGCCTCGTCGAGGATCTCCTCACGAGTCCGGTCGAGCTCCCGCCGCTCCGCCCGCAGCCGGGCGAGCTCCTCCTCAGCCTCCCGGGCCAGGGCGGCTGCACTCGACTCCTGCTCAGCGATGGTCCGACGACGCTGGTCCATCGCCTTCACGATCCGGTCGTAGAGCAGGAACTTCAGCGCCACGACGAGGATGGCGAAGTTGAGCAGCTGGGCGAAGACCGTGAACCAGTCGATCAGCACGGCGGGTCCTCCTGGGGAGGCCAGCGCGTCCAGGCACCCGTGGTGCAGAGACCGATGGTGCAGAGATCGATGGTGCATCGATCGCTGGTGCAGGCATCGGTGGCGCAGAGGTCGACGATGCAGAGGCCGATCATGCGGGGATGGGTCATGCAGGGCCGCCGAGTCATGCGGGGGGTCACCTGAACAGATCGAGGAAGGGGTTGGCGAAGATGAGGATCAGCGAGACCACGAAGCAGTAGATGCCCGAGGACTCGATGAACGCCAGGCCGACGAACAGGGTGCGGGTGATCCCGGCGGACTCGTCGGGCTGCTGGGCGAGTGAGGCGAGGCCCCGGTCCAGCGCCCGGGCCTCCCCGATCGCGGCGGCGGAGGCACCTATGGCGACCGTCAGGCCGGCGGTGATCACCGATCCGAGGGCCACGATGGCAAGTGGGTCCATCGGTTACTGCTCCTTTCCCGAAGACTCGGTTGTGTCTGTCGCTGCCTCGGGCGTGCGCCCCTCGGCTCCCGACGCGGACTTCTGCGTGACTGTCATGCCCGAGGCGATGTAGACGATGGCGAGGACCGCGAAGATGTAGGCCTGGATCATGCCGAACACCAGCCCGAGCGCCTGGAAGAGGACCGGGAAGATGAACGGCACGACGACCAGGAGGATGGCGACGATCTTGGCGCTGCTCATCATGTTCCCGAAGAGACGCACCGCCAGGGCCAAGGACCGGGTGATGTCCCCGAGGACCGTGAAAGGGAGCATGATCGGTGACGGCTCTACGTAGCGGCGCAGGAACGCCCGCGGGCCCTGGCGGGCGACGGCATACCCCGGGACCGCGAGGAAGACGGCGAGGGCCAGGGCGGCGGTGGTGGACAGCGACGCGGTCGGCGGCAGGTATCCCGGGATGATGGCGAGCAGGTTGGCGACGGCGATGAAGAGGAAGAGGGTGCCGACGAAGGGCAGGTAGGCAGTCGGCCGGTCGCCGCCGGTGACCTCCGAGATCTCGTCCCGCAGGAACTCCACGACGGCCTCGAGAGCGTTCTGCCCCTTCGGGATGTCGGTCGACGAGGTCAGGCGGCGGGTCACCAGCCAGGAGGCCACTATGAGCACCGCCATCAGCACCCAGGTGAAGGCGATGGTGGCGTTGATGGTGACGAAGCCGCGCTGCCACAGGATCACCTCGTCGGGGCTGAGCTGGGTCATGTCCATGCCGACTCCTCACTCCGCCGGCCGCGGCGGCGGACGATCGACACGACCACGGTCCGGGCCAGGAAGAGCCCGACGAGGCCGGCGACCCCGCGCACCGGACGCCCATCCATCATGAGGAGGAAGAGAGCGGCGACGATGGCCGTGCGGATGATGAGGCTGCCGGCCGCCCACAGTGCGGGGCGCTCACTGTCGACGAGGCGCTGAACGCTCCACCGCAGTCCGCCGAAGAAGATGAGGCCCGCCAGTGCCCCGACGGCCACGCCGAGGGTCACGTCACCGATCACGGCTGTCCTCCTCAGGTGAGGCAGGTGCCCCCGGCTCGTCCAGCGGGTCGAGGGACTCGACGTCCTGCGGGTCACCGGACTCGCGGACCACCCAGAACCACGCGTTGAGGACCCCGATCGTCAGACCGACGACGAGCAGGCTGACGACCCACGAGAAGGTCGCCGGCGCGACGCGGTCGAGCCATCGACCCAGGGCCACACCGAGGACGGTGGGAAGGGCCACCGACCAACCGATGAGACCGAGCATGCCCAACCACGACCACACGCTCCGGGAGCGTCGACCGGCCCGAAGGCGGCGGGCCGCCTGCGTCCGGACCTCCGCCTCGAAGTGCTCCCGGTCGGTCATCGGGGCTCCTCGAACTCGAACATCTCGTGCAGGATCTCGTTCTCGATCCGGACCTGGGCGGACCGCGCGGCCTGTTCCGTCTCGTCCAGCCGCCGGAAGGCCTCCTCGACCATCCGCTCGAGATCCTCGAGCCGCTCGCCCGGCACGGCGGCGAGGGTCGAGATCCGGACCTGCGGGCCGGCCTTGGTGAGGACCCCACCGTTGACCGCGACATAGTGGTCGACGCCCTCCTCGTCGGTGTACGTGAGGATGCCCGGCTCGAGCACCACCACATAGTCGAGGTGCCGGGGCAGGAGCGTGAACGAGCCGTGCGTGCCCTCGGCCGAGACCTTCGTGACGGGTCGATCGACCGTGATGCGGTTGGGGATCGCGATGGTGAGCTGCACCTCTCACCCTCCCGCCCGTTCCCGCCGGGCCCGCTTCTCGTCGGCCTCCGCGATCGTGCCGATCATGAACAGGTCGCTCTCGCTGTAGTCGAGGAACTCGTCGGCGAGGATCCTCTCGCAGCCTTCGATGGTGTCCTCCAACGCCACCTGCCGGCCGGTGAGGCTGGTGAACCGCTCCGTGACCGTGAAGGGCTGGGTGAGGAAACGCTCCAGGCGGCGGGCGCGCTCCACGACGAGACGGTCTGCCTTCGACAGCTCCTCCATCCCGAGCATGGCGATGACGTCCTTGAGCTCCTCATACTCCGCGAGGGTGCGACGCACCGCGCGGGCCACGTCGTAGTGGCGCTGCCCCACGATCGGAGGGACGAGCATCTTCGACCCCGACTGCAGCGGATCGATCGCGGGGTACAGACCCTCGCTCGCCCGGTCCCGCGAGAGCACCACGGACGCGGAGAGGTGTCCGAAGATGTGCACCGCTGCCGGATCGGTGAAGTCGTCCGCGGGAACGTAGACCGCCTGGATGGAGCTGATCGCGCCGTCCGGAGTGCTGCAGATCCGCTCCTCCAGCTCGGCGAGCTCCGAGGCCAGGGTGGGTTGGTACCCGAGCTCGGACGGGATCCGACCCATGAGGCCGGACACCTCCGAGCCGGCCTGGACGAAGCGGAAGATGTTGTCGATGAGTAGGAGGACATCCTGGTGGCGGACGTCCCGGAAGTGCTCGGCGATGGTGAGGGCGGTGTGCCCGACCCGTAGCCGGGCGCCCGGCTGCTCCTTCATCTGTCCGAACACGAGCACCGTCTCGGCCAGCACACCGCTCTCATCGAGCTCGCGGTAGAGGTCCTCGGCCTCCCGGCTGCGCTCACCGATGCCGCAGAAGATGCTCACGCCCTCGTGGCGGCCGACCATGTTGTTGATCATCTCCATGATCAGGACGGTCTTGCCGACGCCCGCACCGCCGAAGAGGCCGGCCTTGTCGCCCTTCTCCAACGGGGTGAGCAGATCGATCGCCTTGATCCCGGTCTCGAAGATCTCCGACCGCGTCGAGCGCCGATGCGGGGGTACGGCAGGTTGGTAGATCGGGCACCACGCCTCCGCCTCGATCCCGCCCCTGCCGTCGATGGGATCACCGAGGACATCGATCGCCCTGCCTTTGAGCCCCGTGCCCACAGGCACGCGGATCGAGCCACCGGCGGTCCGGGCCCGCGCACCCCGACCCAGACCCTGGGTCGGGGTGAGCGCAAGGCAGCGGACGGTCTCCTTGTCCACGTGCGAGAACACCTCGGCCATGACGTCATCACCGAGCTGCAGCACTTCCCGGACCTCGGGCAGCCCGGCCCGGAAATGGACGTCGATCACGCTCCCCCGGACGGCCCCCACCGTCCCCTCGTGCCGGGCGACGTCCAGTCCCATATTCCGACCGTACCAACCACGGCATACGCGCTGACCGATTGCCCCCGATCCTTCGCCCCGTGCGAGAGCCGCCCGCCCCTTGTCAGCAGAACGCGAAACAGCCCGGACCTGGTCAGGTCCGGGCTGTTCATCGAGCTGTGGTCGATGTCTGTCCTTGAGGCTACGGCCGGGAGAGCCGGAGACATCACCGGGTGGAGCTGAGGGGATTCGAACCCCTGACCCCCTCCATGCCATGGAGGTGCGCTACCAACTGCGCTACAGCCCCGGGTGGGGAGTCGCTGTGCGACCACGAGAGTATGGCTGATTCTGCCGTCGTTCTCCAAATCGCGTCGACCGCAGCCTCACGAAGGAGCGCTCCGGTGGGCGTGTGCGGGAGCCTCCCGCCGGCCCTTCGCCGCCACTCGTAGGGTCCGTGATCAGGCACGCCGCTCGTCGTTCGGGCTGTCTCCCTGGGCGTGGTCGAGCACGGGGGCGCGCAGGTTCCATCCCTGCAGGCGCCACGTCGAGCCGGCCAGGACCGGGAAGCTCGGGGGCGCGGCCGCGAGGGTGGACTCGGCGACCTCGGCCCAGTGGCAGTTGCCGAACCCCCCGAAGAGGTGCCACATCCGAGAGATCTCCAGGCCGAGCAGCGTTCCGACGATGACCCGCGCGGTGATCCCGTGGGTCGCGAGCACAGCGGTCCGCCCCGGCTCGAGCTCGCCGAGGACCTCTTCGAGCAGCGGTCGCACCCGTACCTGGACGTCGCTGAGCGACTCGCCGGTCACCCCACGCTTGAAGTCCTCGCCGAGGAGGTGCCGCCGCCGGTCCTCGGGATACCTCTGCTGGACGAGCTCGCCCGACATACCGGTCCACTCCCCGACCGCGATCTCGCGCAGCCGCGGGTCGTAGCTGACCGGGCAGGAGGCCGCCCCGGCGACGATGTCACCGGTCACCGCAGCGCGTTGCAGGTCGGAGGCCACGACGGCGACTGGCGATGACAGGGCGATGACCATGGCCGCGGCCTCGGCCTGACGGACTCCTGCGGCGGTCAGCGGCGAGTCGAACTGGCCCTGCCAGACACCCTCACGGTTGGCCTCGGACTCGCCGTGCCGCAGGATGATGAGGCGGCGTGCAACGTTGGCCACGGTTCAGTCGTCCGCCGCGGACGCCGACTCGGCCGGGTGCAGGGGCACGCCGAGGTCGACGACGGGACAGTCCCGCCACAACCGCTCGAGCTCGTAGAAGGCTGCCTCCTCCTCGTGCTGGACGTGGACGACGATGTCGCCGAAGTCGATGAGGACCCAGCGTGCGTCGCGATCGCCCTCCCGACGGATCGGCTTGGCGCCGAGGTCGCGCAGGTCGTCCTCGATGGCGTCGACGATCGCGCCGATCTGACGCTCGGAGGCGGCGACGACGATGACGAAGACGTCGGTCAGGGCCAGCTGTGCTGAGACGTCGATCCCCTGGATCGACTCGGCGAGCTTGTCGGCCGCCGCCTTGGCGGCCGCGACCGCCAGCTCGAGTGAACGCTCGGTCGCGGTCACGGGGCTCCCTTCGGAGTTGTGGAGGTAACGACGTTACGGGGTGGTGGGCCGAACCGGACGGGTCGGCACCTCAGGAGAAGCATCGTCGACGTACAGCCGGTACTTGTTGATGTACTGGACGACCCCGTCGGGGACGAGGTACCAGACCGGCTCCCCATCGGCGACCCTCGTACGGCAGTCCGTCGAGCTGATGGCCATGGCGGGCACCTCTTGGAGGATGACGCGATCGTGAGGCAGTCCGGCCTCGCTGAGTGAGTAGCCCGGACGCGTCACTCCGACGAAGTGCGCCAGCTCCCAGAGCTCGTCCGCGTCCTTCCAGGACAGGATCTGCTCGAGGGCGTCGGCACCGGTGATGAAGTACAGGTCCGCCTCCGGGCGAAGGGCCCGCAGGTCGCGCAGGGTGTCGATCGTGTAGGTGTCACCCGGCCGGTTGATGTCGACGCGGGAGACCGTGAACCGTGGATTCGACGCAGTCGCGATGACCGTCATCAGATACCGGTGCTCGGCGTCGGAGACGCCTTCCTTCTGGTACGGCTGACCCGTCGGGACGAAGACCACCTCGTCGAGGCCGAGGAGGGACTGCACCTCGCTCGCAGCCACGAGGTGGCCGTGGTGAATGGGGTCGAAGGTGCCACCCATCACGCCGAGTCGGAACCGGCGGCGGGCCGACGCCGACGCCGGGTCAGTGCTTGTGCTGGGCGCCAGGGTGAGTCCCGTGGAACGGCTCGACGTAGTCGTCTCCCGGGCGCGCCCACTTCTGAGCGGTGCCCCGGAATGCCCACGTGAGCATGAGCGCCGTCGCGAACAGAGCCAGGGCGATCAGGCCGTACAGGATGGCGGGCATGGGGAGCTCGCGTCCCTCGCCCTCGGCCGCGGCGAGAACGCCGGTCAGGGCGTTGAGAACAGTCGTCGACATGCGCCCCAGCCTACAAGGCCGACCGGCGACTCGGGTGCAGCCCGTCCCGCTGTCCTGCGGCCGGACATCTGGCAGGGCGAGATGACAGGCAGCATGACAGTGCGACGTGGCGCCATCGGCTGGGCATAGGACCGGGGCGACCTGGCAGCGCGCTGTGAGCCCGCCGGTAGGCCGTCGTCACATCCGTCACCCGACACGCCGTGTTGTCCACGACTTCTGTCCACAGCCCTGTGCACAACGTGAGGATTACGCATACCCGACTGTGGACAGCGACGTGGACGAAAATCCTGTCCGCCCGCGATCTTGCACGACCTCCTCGAGGGGACTACACAAGGGGGTGGCACTTCTGCGGATTGGCCCTCAAGGGCACAGACGCAGAACAGAATCAATCGGAAAACGGCTCCACCCATCGCATCCGGCCGCTCCCCCTGCACGGCCGGGACGCGGGACCCATGAGCGACGTCGTGGGGGTGGAACGAGACCAGGAGATTCTGGTGCCACACATGCAGGTCCGCATGGAGCTGCGCTCCCACCGTCGCAGTGGACATGGAGGCCCCCGGAGCCATGGCTCCGGGGGCCTCATCCATGTGCCGGGCCCGGGAGCCGGGCTCAGGAAGGTGGAAGCGGTGTCCCCGAGCTCAGGCCGGTCCGCACCGCAGCGCGCAGCGGCTCAGCCCCTCACCTGGCCGTCGCCCTCGACGATCCACTTGGTCGTCGTCAGCTCCGGCAGCGCCATCGGACCGCGGGCGTGCAGCTTCTGCGTCGAGATGCCGATCTCCGCCCCGAAGCCGAACTCGCCACCGTCGGTGAAGCGGGTGGAGGCGTTGACCATCACCGCCGCTGCATCTACCTCGGCGACGAATCGCCTTGCAGCAGCGCGGTCTTCGGTGATGATCGCCTCCGTGTGCCCGGTGCCGAAGCGGGTGATGTGAGCGATGGCCTCATCGAGACTGTCCACGACCGCCACGCTCATCTCCAGACCGTGGAACTCCTCCGCGAAGTCGGCATCCGTGGCCAACCGGTGCGGGACGTCGATGGAGCGCGCCACGACACTGGCGCGCGGACCGGTGGCCAGGGTGACTCCGGCAGCGTTGAGCGCCTCGAGCACGCGCGGCAGGAACGTCCCGGCCAGCTCGGCGTGGACGAGCAGCGACTCGGCCGCGTTGCAGACGCTGGGACGCTGCGTCTTGGAGTTGAGCGTGATCGCGAGCGCCTTCTCGACGTCGGCAGCGGCATCGACGTAGAGGTGGCAGTTGCCGATGCCGGTCTCGATGACCGGCACAGTGGACTCGGTCACGACAGTGGCGATGAGGTCGGCACCACCGCGCGGGATGAGCAGGTCCACCAGGCCCCGGGCGCGCATGAGCGCCCGGACGGCGTCGTGCCCACCCTCGAGCAGGGAGACCGAGTCCGCCGGCAGGCCGCACTCCTCCAGGGCGCCACGGATGACCTCCACCAGAGCGCGGTTGCTGCTCGCGGCCGCCGAGCCACCACGCAGGATCACGGCGTTGCCGCTCTTGAGTCCGAGACCGGCAGCATCCACCGTCACGTTGGGGCGGGCCTCGTAGATCATGCCCACGACGCCCATGGGGACGCGCACCTGCCGAATCTGCAGACCGTTCGGCAGGGTCGAGCCGCGCACGATCTCCCCGACCGGGTCTGGCAGGCCGGCGACGTCCCTCAGCGCCTGGGCCACAGCCGCGACTCTGGCCCCGTCGAGACGCAGGCGGTCGAGCAGGCTCTCCGGCATTCCCCCGCCTCGACCCCGCTCGAGGTCCTCCTCGTTGGCGGCCACGATCTTCGCGGTGCCGGCATCGATCGCGTCGGCGATGGCGCGCAGGGCCGCGTCCTTCTCCGCCCGGGAGAGTAGGGCGAGCGTCCGGGCGGCAGTGCGTGCTCCGGTCGCGAGACGCCGCACCTCGGCGGCACCCTCGGCCGTCTCCGCCCGCTGCCCGGCCTGCTGCGATGCGGCGTCCACGACCTCGTCCTGGATCTGACTCTGGTTCTCCGTGACGGTCACTGGTTCTCCTTCGGGGCTGACTGCGGCCTCATAGCCGACTCGGGCTCGGGGGCGTCCTGAGTCCCAACGTCCTGGATCTCAATGTTCTGGATCTCAATGCTCTGGATCTCTGTCCTGGCCCTCGATGTCGTGGACCGAGGTGCGTGCGCCGAGCGCGAGCGCGACGGCGACCACCACACCCACGATCAGCGTGATGCCCACGCCGACGAAGAGGAGCAGGGTGAAGCTCATGCCTGCCATCGTAAGGCGGCGACCCGGGAAGACCCCCGAGCGTTCCACATACGCATCCTTCTGTCTCCCCCGGCCCACGCACCGGCGACGCCTGGCCAGGGTGACGCGCGGGACGTGCCCGAGCACCGCCCGCCGGTGCGAGAATGTCCCGGTGACCACGACCATCCTGTCCATCCAGTCCTCGGTCGCCTACGGCCATGTCGGCAACAGCGCGGCTGTCTTCCCGCTGCAGCGACTCGGGGTCGAGGTGTGGCCGGTCTACACCGTGCACTTCTCCAACCACACAGGCTACGGCGCGTGGCGGGGGCCGCTGCTCGCCGCCGAGGACGTGCACGACGTGATCGTGGGCGTCGAGGAGCGGGAGGCGATGCCCGAGATCGACGCGGTGCTGTCGGGATACCAGGGCGGCACCCAGATCGGGGACGTCATCCTCGACGCCGTGGCGCGGGTCAAGGCGGCCAACCCCGCGGCGATCTACGCCTGCGATCCCGTCATGGGGAACGCCGCGTCGGGGTGCTTCGTCCACCCCGACATCCCAGTTCTCCTGCGCGACAAGGTCGTCCCGAAGGCCGACCTCATCACGCCGAACCAGTTCGAGCTCGGCTTCCTCACCCGGACGGAGCCGACCGACCTGGACTCCACGCTCGCCTCCGTGGACCAGGCCCGTGAGATGGGGCCGAGCACGGTCCTCGTCACGTCCGTGCTGCGTCCCGACCGGCCCGAGGGCACCGTCGAGATGCTCGCCGTGCACGGCGACGGCGCATGGATCGTGCAGACCCCGCACCTGCCGATGAAGGCCAACGGCTCCGGGGACGTCACCGCAGCGCTGTTCACGGCTCACCTGCTCGAGACCGGTGACGCGGCGCTCTCGCTGGCGCGGACGGCGTCCAGCATGTTCGACCTGCTCAACACCACCCTCGACTCCGGCCGGCGCGAGCTGCAGATCGTCCAGAGCCAGGACTACTACGCCCACCCGCGGATGCAGTTCGAGGTCACGCAGGTCCGCTGAGGGTCGGGGATCAGCCTGTCCCAGGCCTGTCTGTGTCTGATCGCCACCCCACGTCCGCCTCTGGGACCCTCGGCCTGGCCAGACGTCGGTCGGCGTTGCCCACGCTGCAGACCCGGCCTCCGGGCGCGAGGCGTCGGCGTCAGAGGACGACGAGGTCGTCGCGGTGGACGACCACCCGCTCGTAGTGCGGGCCCAGCTCACGGGCCAGCTCCCGCGTCGATCGACCGAGCAGACGCGGCAGCTCCGTCGAGCTGAAGTTGACCAGGCCTCGGGCGACGACGTGGCCCGACGACGTGACCAGGTCGACCGGGTCACCCTCGGCGAATCTGCCTGCGACGTCGACGATGCCGGCCGGCAGCAGGGACTTGCGACGCTCCGTGACGGCAGCGACGGCACCCTCGTCGAGGACCAGGCGGCCGCGAGCAGTGGTCGCGTGCGCGAGCCACCGCTTCCGGGAGGCCTTGGTCGCCGCGGCGGGGGCGAAGGCGGTCCCCACATCGTGACCGTGGATGGCCCGCTTGACGTCGGGAAGGCGGGTCAGCACGGTGGGCACGCCGGCCGCGCCGGCGATGCCGGCCGCCTCGACCTTGGTCACCATGCCGCCGGACCCCACCGCGGAGCCGGTGCCTCCGATGCGGATGGCCGCGAGGTCCTCCGGCGAGCCGACGAACGGCACCCTCGAGGTGCCCGGCTCGGAGGGTGGCCCGTCGTAGAGAGCATCGACATCGGTGAGGAGCACCATGCCGTCGGCACCGACGAGATCCGCGACGAGCGCGGCCAGCCGGTCGTTGTCACCGAACTTGATCTCGTCGGTGGCAACGGTGTCGTTCTCGTTGACGATGGGCACGATCCCGATCTCGAGCAGCCGCTCGAGAGTGCGCCGGGCGTTGACGTAGTGGGAGCGTCGGGTGACGTCGTCGGCGGTGAGCAGCACCTGCCCGACGGTCAGGCCGTGGGTCGCGAAACGCTGCTGATAGGCGGCGATGAGAGCACCCTGCCCCACGGAGGCAGCCGCCTGCTGGGTCGCGAGGTCCCTCGGGCGCTGGGTCAGGCCCAACGGGCCCATACCGGCGGCAATGGCGCCGGACGAGACGAGGACGACCTGCTGCCCGGCGAGCCACCGAACCGCTAGGACGTCGACGAGTGCATGCAGTGCTTCCGGGTCGAGCTGGCCTCCAGCGACGGACGTGAGCGACGAGGACCCCACCTTGACGACGATCCTGCGTCCCGTGGCCACGGCGGCACGGACCGCCGCCGCCTCCTCACTCATCGTCATCGGCACTCACCCACTGTCCGGCACGTCGCTCGGCTGCCAGCTGCTCCCGCGCCTCGGCCTGGGCGTCCCTGCGCGCGTGGAACTCCTCGCGCTTCTCGGCGCGTGTCTTGCGGCTTGAGTCCTCGAGCCGCACATCGGTCCCGCGTGGTCCGGAGAGGTGCTCCGCACCACCCATCAGCGTGGGCTCCCAGTCGAAGACGACGGCGTTGTCCTCCGGGCCGATGAGCACCGTGGAGCCGGCAACGGCACCAGCCGCGTAGAGGGCCTCTTCGACGCCGAGGCGCTGGAGCCGGTCGGCGAGGTAGCCGACGGCCTCGTCGTTGGAGAAGTCGGTCTGTCGGACCCACCGGGTGGGTCGCTCCCCCAGCACCCGGAACACCTCGCCGTCCGGTCCCTCCTCGCGCACGACCGTGAAGCCGCTGTCGTCGACCGCCTTGGGCCGCAGCACGACCCGAGGCGCCTCCACCACGGGCAGCTCCTCTCGGGCCTGCTCGACATGGCGGGCCAGCGCATACGTCAGCTCCTTGAGGCCGGTGTGCGCCACCGCTGAGACGATATGCACCTCGAGGCCGCGGGCCTCGAGGTCCGGCTTGACCATCTCGGCCAGCTCGCGCGCGTCGGGCACGTCGGCCTTGTTGAGGACGACGATGCGGGTGCGCTCCGAGAGGGGCTTGCCGCCCAGGGAGTCGTCCGGCACGTAGGCGGCGAGCTCGGACTCGATGACGTCGAAGTCGCTGAGCGGGTCGCGACCGGGCTCGAGCGTGGCGCAGTCGATGACGTGCACGAGGACGGAGCAGCGCTCGACGTGGCGGAGGAACTCCAGGCCCAGACCCTTGCCCATCGAGGCCCCGGGGATGAGCCCTGGGACGTCGGCGATGGTGAACCGCTGGGCGCCGGCCGTGACCACCCCGAGGTTGGGCACGAGGGTCGTGAAGGGGTAGTCGGCGATCTTCGGCTTGGCCGCCGAGAGCACCGAGACCAGGGAGGACTTCCCTGCGCTGGGGAAGCCGATGAGGGCGACATCGGCGAGCGACTTCAGCTCCAGGATGATGTCGGTGGACTCGCCGGGCTCACCGAGCAGCGCGAAGCCGGGCGCCTTGCGGCGGGGGCTGGCCAGGGCTTTGTTGCCGAGACCGCCGCGGCCGCCTCGGGCCGCGACGTAGGTCTGACCCGGCGCGACGAGATCGGCCAGGACGTTCCCGGCCCGGTCCTTGACGACCGTGCCGGCCGGCACGGGGAGGATGAGGTCGGCGCCGTCGGCGCCGTTGCGCTCGCCCCCGGCGCCGGGAGCGCCGTTCTGGGCCTTGCGGTGGGGCGTGTGGTGGTAGTCGAGCAGCGTCGTCACCTGCGGGTCGACCGTCAGGATGACGGAGCCGCCGCGGCCCCCGTTGCCGCCGTCAGGACCGCCCAGCGGCTTGAACTTCTCGCGGTGGACCGAGGCCACTCCGTTGCCACCCTTGCCCGCGGAGACGTGCAGGATGACCCGATCGACGAAGGTGGCCATGTGCATCTGCTCCTGCGAGTGCGACCGGACGAGCGAAGGACGTTCCTCGTGCCGGGCTTCTGGGACGGGCTAAGCGCCCTCGGCGTACCGGAACGTTCCTATTGTCACGTTCTTGTACGGGCTGGGCGCCTGGGTCGGGTTGGTGTCGGGTGGTGTTGGTCTGGCTGGTGTTGGTCTTGTGGTTATCGTGCGGGTGGTTTCACCCGGTCCGGGACGACGCGAGGGGCGGGCCGAAAGGTGGCCCGCCCCTCGCATACCTTGTGCGGCTCAGGCGAGCGGCACCGGTGGTGTCGTGAACGCGCTCAGGCGTCCACGGGAACGACGTTGACGGTCTTGCGGCCGCGCTTGGTGCCGAACTCGACGGCGCCGGCGACCAGAGCGAACAGCGTGTCGTCGCCACCGCGACCGACGCCGTTGCCCGGGTGGAACTTCGTGCCGCGCTGGCGGACGAGGATCTCACCGGCGTTGACGACCTGGCCGCCGTAGCGCTTGACGCCGAGGTACTGGGCGTTCGAGTCGCGACCGTTGCGGGTCGAGGACGCACCCTTCTTGTGTGCCATGTCTGTTACCTACTTCGTGAGTCGTGGATGCCGTTGGGGTAGATCAGAGGGTGATGATCAGAGGTTGATCTCGGTGACCTGCACGCGGGTCAGGTGCTGACGGTGGCCCTGACGCTTGCGGTAGCCGGTCTTGTTCTTGAACTTCATGATCGTGATCTTCGGGCCCTTGGCCGGACCGAGAACCTCAGCCTTGACCGAAACCTTGGCGAGCTTGGACACGTCGCTCGTCACGGTGGTGCCGTCGACGACGAGCAGAGGGGTCAGGTCGATGCTGTCGCCAGTCGAGGCGCTGACCTTGTCGATGATGAGGGTGTCGCCGACGGAGACCTTCTCCTGACGACCACCTGCGCGAACAATCGCGTACATGGGGTGAACTCACTTTCGGTTATGACGGTGATGCGCGCTCTTTGGTGACCGGCTGATAGTTGCCCGGAACGAGCAGTCCGTGGACAGCAGGTATCGCGGGGACACCGCTCGGTGGGCGCACCGAGGATCTAATCTACCGTGCCGGGCGGTGCCCGACCAAACCAGCGACCGTGCGGTCAGAGCACGCTGGCGCGTGGGGTGTGACCGGATCAGTCCTCTGGGGTGAGGATGCGGACCTCGCTCGCGCCGGGAGGACCGGCCGGGGCGATGACTCGGCCGCGCTTACGGCGCTGCCGGGGCCGGGGCTCCGGCGTGTCCAGAGGCGCGATCTCGGGTGCCTCAAGCGAGGCTGCGACCTCGTCAGGCGCCTGGGTCGGCACAGATGCGACCTCATCAGGTGACTCCTGCGGCACGGACGCGACCTCGCTGGCGCCGGCCTCGGCCGTGGCCGGCTCCGAGGCCGACTCGGCTTCGCCGGCCGTTGCCGGCTCGTCGCCTTCAACGGCCTCGGGGCTCTGCTCGGACTCGGCCTCGACTCGGGGCTCAGCTGTGTCCTCGGGGCCGGGCTCGGCTGCGTCCACCACCGACCCGGTCTCCTCGCCGGCCTCGAGTGCCGTCTCGGTCGCTTCGATCAGGGACGCCTCGGGCGTTTCCGGTGTGCCGGCGTCAGCCACGGTGGGTGCACCCGAGTCTGCCTCAGCGTCACCTTCAGGGGCGCTGGATGCGGCGGCGGCCTTGAGTGCAGCCGCGTGGGCCGCTGCCGCGATCTGAGCCGCAGTCGGTCCGTTGGTGGCCGGCTTGACCACCGGCTGGCGCTCGCGGCTCTCTCGGCCACCCCCGTTGCCACGACCACGGCCGCGGCTCCGACCCGAACCGTTGTCCTCGCCGGAGGGCTGGTCCAGGGGGTCGGAGTGCACGATGACGCCCCGTCCGCCGCAGTGCGCGCACGGCTCGGAGAAGACCTCGAGCAGACCGGTTCCGACGCGCTTACGCGTCATCTGGACCAGGCCGAGCGAGGTCACCTCAGCGACCTGGTGCTTCGTGCGGTCACGGCCCAGGCACTCGAGGAGGCGACGCACGACGAGGTCCCGGTTGGACTCGAGGACCATGTCGATGAAGTCGATGACGATGATGCCGCCGATGTCCCGCAACCGGAGCTGTCGGACGATCTCCTCGGCCGCCTCGATGTTGTTCTTGGTGACCGTCTCCTCGAGGTTGCCGCCCGACCCGACGAACTTGCCGGTGTTGACGTCGATGACGGTCATCGCCTCGGTCCGGTCGATGACGAGCGAGCCACCGGACGGCAGCCACACCTTGCGGTCGAGCGCCTTGGCGATCTGCTCGTCGACGCGGTACTCGGTGAACAGGTCCTTCTCACCGGTCCACTTCGTGAGGCGCTTGGCCAGGTCGGGAGCGACCTCGTCGAGGTAGTCGGCGATGTCCTGGTAGGCCTTGTCCCCGGAGACGATGAGGGAGGTGAAGTCCTCGTTGAAGACGTCGCGGATGACCTTGACCGTCAGGTCGGGCTCGCCGTGCAGCAGCACCGGGGCGCCGCCCTTCTTCTTGCCGGCCTTCTCCGCCTTGGACTTGATCCGCTCCCAGGCCCGGGTCAGTCGCTCGATGTCGGCGGTGAGCTCCTCCTCGGAGGCTCCCTCCGCGGCCGTGCGGACGATGACGCCCGCGTCGTCGGGCACGATCTTCTTCAGGATCGACTTCAGCCGGGCGCGCTCGGTGTCGGGGAGCTTGCGCGAGATGCCCGTCATGGACGCCTCGGGCACGTAGACGAGGAAGCGTCCCGGGAGGGAGACCTGCGAGGTCAGCCGTGCACCCTTGTGCCCGATGGGGTCCTTGGTCACCTGCACCAGGACGGTGTCACCGGAGGTCAGGGCGTTCTCGATGCGCCTCGGGATGTTGCCCTCGAGACCAGCGGCGTCCCAGTTGACCTCGCCGGCGTAGAGGACCGCGTTGCGACCCTTGCCGATGTCGACGAAGGCGGCCTCCATCGACGGGAGGACGTTCTGGACCCGGCCGAGGTAGACGTTGCCGATCATCGAGGCGCCGGTCTCCCGGGAGACGTAGTGCTCGACGAGGATGCCGTCCTCCAGCACACCGATCTGCGTGGTCGCCTCCCGCTCGCGGACCACCATGACCCGCTCGACGCTCTCGCGGCGCGCGAGGAACTCGGCCTCGGTGATGATCTGGCGGCGGCGGCCGGCCTCACGGCCCTCCCGGCGACGCTGCTTCTTGGCCTCGAGCCGGGTCGAGCCCTTCAGCGCCGTGACCTGCTCGCGGGCCCGTGCCCCCCGGCTCTCGTCACTCTCGGCGGCATCGGTACCGCCGCGGCGGCGACGCCGACGACGGCGCGACGACTCACCACCCTCGGCCGAGTCGCCGGAGTCCGTGTCGGACCCGTCCTCGCGGGCCCGGTCCGTGTCGCTGCTCTCGTCGCGGCCGGACTCCGAGTCGGAGCCCTCCTGGCCCTCCTGGGCGCTCTCGTCGGCCGACTCCTCCGCGCCTGCGCTGTCGGCACCCCGCGAACGGCGGCCGCGGCCGCCGCGGCGGCGGGAGCGTCGGCTCGAGCCGTCACCGGACTCATCGGCGCCATCTGCTCCCGACGTGGGCTCAGTTGTGGCCTCTGCCGACTCGTCCGCCTCCGTGAGTGCGGGTCGAGCGGCCTCGGCCTCCTCGTCCTCCCGGGCGGCTGCCTCGTCCTCGACCCGGCGTACGGGGGCGCCGGCAGCGGCGGTGGCCCTCCGGCGGCGCGGAGCCACCGGCTCGGGAGCCTGGAAGAGCAGGCCGAAGGTAGGGATGACCGGCGCTGCCGGCTCGGGTCCGTCCTCGGCTTCTTCTGCCTCAGCGTCTTCTGCCTCAGCGTCTTCTGCCTCGAGGGTTTCTGCGTCGATGGTCTCTGTATCGGTGGTCTCTGCGTTCGTCGAGTCGCCTTCGTCCGCACCGTCGCCGACCTCCGCCTGCGTGGCGACCTCGTCGTTCTCCGAGGTGACGTCCGTAGCCTCGGGGCTCGGCTCCTGCGCGGTAGCAGCCTCCTCGGGCGTCGCCTGAGCGGCGGCGACCGCGGCCTTCCGCGACCGACGGGCCCGCTTGGCGGCGGGCGCCGTCGCGGTGTCCTCCCGGTCCGTCGAGGACTCTGTGCCTGCGGCGTCGGGGCTGCCAGCGGCCGTGCCCTCAGGCGCCGGGGCGTCAGTGCCCGGAACGTCAGCGGCCTGCGCCTCCCGGGAGCCATCGGCATCGGTCGCACCGGCCTCCGCCGCCGGAGCGGCCGACTTCCGGGTGGAACGGCGTGCCGTCGTCCCCTTCGTCGCACGCTTACGGGCGGTCGCCTTCACCGGTGCAGGCTCGGCGCCGGTCTCCGTCTCAACAGAGTCAGCCGTAGCCGCGTCAGAAGCAGAGTCTGGGGCAGCGTCCGAAGAGCCGGTGTCGGTCGCGTCGGGCCCGGACTGGGCGCCGGTCAGCTCTCCGGTCGTCGCGGCCGAGCCCTCGGTCGATTCTTCGGAGTAGTCGGTGGGTTCGGAAGCCATGGGGCATCCCTCCAGGTAGGCCGGGTCTTCCGAGCCACACCAAGGGACGTATGCGGGAGCTCGCTCCCCGTCACCACTCGGAGCACCGGGTGCTCGAGTCGGATCGCGGACGCATGCGCGTACAGGACGCAGACGCCGCGGAAGTCAGGCGGCTACAGGTGATGGGGCTCGCGCTCGGCGCGTCACCCTCTCAGCTGCCGACGGCTTCCTTGTCGGCAGCCAGTGGATCGGCCACCCGCGCGGGTGCGGTCTGCAGTAGCCCTTGGGCTCGGCGGGTCACTACCGGTGACACGGCGCTCTCAAGGTCGGCCACTGATCGCAGCGCGGTCAGGATGTCGTCGGGTCGGACAACGGGTGTGGTGTGTTGCACGACCACCCGCAGTATCGCATACCGCGCTGAGTCCGGCCCTTCTTCGACGCGCACCTCGGCCGCGACGATGGGCTCGCGGGCATCGAAGGTCTTCGGCCCGTTCTTGAACACCCGGGTCACCGGAGCCGCCTCGACCGCCAGCAGCTGCTCCACTGCCGCACGGACCCGCTCCGGGTCGGTGCCCGGGAAGGCGATCTCCCACTCGCTGGCCTGCAGCCGCTCGGCGAGGGAGCCGGTCCGGGCCTCGACCACCTCGAGGATGTTGAGGCCGTCGGGCAGTGACTCGTCGAGCGCCACACGGACCCGCTCGGGGTCGACCCGCTCGGTCACGCTGATCTCAAAGTACTCCGCCTCGCTCGCGGCCCCCGTCGGTGCCGCGCCGGCGTACGAGATCTTGGGGTGCGGGTGGAAGCCCGCCGAGAACGCCATCGGCACCCCGGCTCGACGCAGGGCCCGCTCGATCGCCCGGGCGAAGTCACGCGAGCTGGAGAAGCGCAGCCGGCCGCGCCGCGCATACCTGATCCGGAGCTTCTGGACAGGAGGAGGCGGCGGGGGTCCGTCGGGGGTGCGTTGTCGAGACATGGTGGCTCCAGTATCGCCGACCCGGCGAGTCCCTCCTCCGAGCGGGAACAGCCGGCGCGGAGTCGGAGGAACAGGTGCGTCACCCGCAGACCCACCGCGGATCCGGATCCACTACCTTTCGGGCATGGCCAACCTCGACCGATCCCGTCTCGCCGACCTGCTCGCCGTCGAGCAGGCGACCTACACCGACCGACACCCGCGCAGTGCCGAGCTGTTCGCCTCGGCGACGAACCTCTTCGGCAGGGTGCCGATGACCTGGATGAACATGTGGAGCGGCGGCTTCCCGCTCTACCTCGACCGGGCGCAGGGGAACCGGATCACCGACGTCGACGGGCACACCTACATCGACTTCGCCCTCGGGGACACCGGTGCGATGGCCGGGCACTCCCCCGCCGCGACCGTGGCCGCGGTGACCCGGCGGATGAGCGAGCTCGGCGGCATCACGGCGATGCTCCCGACCGAGGACGCCCAGTGGGTCGGCGCGGAGCTCACCCGCCGGTTCGGACTGCCGCTGTGGTCCTTCACGCTCACCGCCACCGACGCCAACCGCTGGGCCATCCGGCTCGCCCGGCTCGCGACCGGACGGCCGAAGATCCTCGTCTTCGGCCACTGCTACCACGGCTCGGTCGACGAGGCCTTCGCCGTGCCGGGTCCGGACGGCAAGACCTACTCGCGGGCAGGCAACGTGGCCCCACCCGTCGACCCGTCCCTCACGACCCGCGCGGTCCCCTGGAATGACCTCGAGGCGGTCGAGGCGGCCCTCGCGCACGGCGACGTCGCCGCGATCCTCACCGAGCCGGCGCTGACGAACATCGGCATCGTCCTGCCGGAGCCGGGCTTCCTGGAAGGCCTGCGGACCCTCGCCACGAAGTACGGGACCCTGCTGATGATCGACGAGACGCATACGATCTCGGCCGGCTGGGGCGGCGCTACGCGGGCCTGGGGCCTGGAGCCGGATATCTTCGTCATCGGCAAGTCCATCGGAGGCGGGATCCCCTCCGGTGCCTACGGGATCAGCGAGGAGGTGGCTGCCGCCGTCACCCGCCACACCGAGTCAGGCGACGCGGACATCGTCGATGTCGGTGGGGTCGGCGGCACGCTCGCCGGGAACGCCCTGTCGCTCGCCGCGATGCGGGCCACGCTCGGCGAGGTGCTCACCGAGGAGGCCTTCGGGCGGATGATCGCGCTGGCGACGGACTTCACCGCAGGCGTGCAGGCGACGCTCGACGAGCTGGACGTGCCGTGGTCGATCTCGCAGCTCGGGGCGCGGGCGGAGTACCGCTTCGTCCGGCCGGCGCCGGTCAACGGTGAGGACTCGGCCGCTGCCGCCGACGACGACCTGGACGCCTACATGCACCTCGCGATGTGCAACCGGGGCCTCCTGATGACGCCGTTCCACAACATGGCGCTCATGGGACCCGACGCCTGCGCCGAGGACGTCGCCCGGCACACGGAGGTGTTCCGCGAGGTCGTCTCCGCCCTGTTCGGGTGAGGGTCCGACCCTTCTCTCCCCGGAGGGAAGGGCCGACTTCGCATAGGCAGAGTAGTCCTGCGATGTCCGAGGACGTCTTGCGAAGTGACGTATGCGCGGGCGCGGCGGGCGGGGATCCGGGCGGGGATCAGGGCGCGGATCAGGACTCGGCCGGGGCGTAGCGCTGCGCGTCGGGACGGATCACGGTGAGCGGGAGAAGCGTCTTGCCGGTGGGGCCGATCTCGATCTCGGTGCCCATCTGAGGGCACACACCGCAGTCGAAGCAGGGCGTCCAGCGGCAGTCCTCGACCTCGGTCTCGTCGAGGGCGTCCAGCCAGTCCTGCCAGAGCCACTCCTTGTCGAGCCCGGAGTCGATGTGGTCCCACGGCAGGACCTCGGTCTCCTCACGCTCGCGCGTCGTGTACCAGTCGACGTCCACACCGAACTCCGCGAGCGCCGTTGCCGCGCAGGACATCCAGCGCTCGTACGAGAAGTACTCGGACCACCCGTCGAAGCGGCCGCCGTCGCGCCACACGGCCTCGATGACGCGGCCGACCCGGCGGTCGCCCCGGGAGAGCAGTCCCTCGATGATGCCGGGCTTGCCGTCGTGGTAGCGGAAGCCGATGGCCGAGCCGTACCGGCGGTCGGAGCGGATCGCCTCGCGCAGCTTCTCCAGGCGGGCGTCGGTCTCGTCGGCGCCGAGCTGGGCGGCCCACTGGAACGGGGTGTGCGGCTTGGGGACGAAGCCGCCGATGGAGACGGTGCACCGGATGTCCCGGCGGCCGCTGACCTGCCGGCCCGTGTCGATGACCCGCTTGGCGAGCTCCGCGATCTGGAGCACGTCCTCGTCGGTCTCGGTCGGGAGACCGCACATGAAGTACAGCTTCACCTGACGCCAGCCGGCGCCGTACGCAGCCGCGACGGTCCGGATGAGGTCGTCCTCGCTCACCATCTTGTTGATGACCCGGCGGATCCGCTCGCTGCCGCCCTCCGGCGCGAAGGTGAGCCCGGAACGGCGCCCGTTGCGGGTCAGCTCGTTGGCGAGGTCGATGTTGAAGGCGTCGACGCGCGTCGACGGCAGTGACAGGCCGGTGTTCGTGCCCTCGTAGCGGTCGGCGAGACCCTTGGTGATCGTCGCGATCTCGGAGTGGTCCGCGCTTGAGAGGGAGAGCAGACCGACCTCCTCGAAGCCGGTCGCCTGCAGCCCGCGCTCGACCATCTCACCGATTCCGGTGATGGAGCGCTCCCGCACCGGCCGGGTGATCATCCCGGCCTGGCAGAACCGGCAGCCCCGGGTGCAGCCGCGGAAGATCTCGACCGACATCCGCTCGTGGACCGACTCGGCCAGCGGGACGAGCGGCTGCTTCGGGTACGGCCAGGCGTCCAGGTCCATGACCGTATGCTTCGCGACCCGCCACGGGACACCGGACCGGTTCGGGGCGACCCGCTTGATCCGGCCGTCGGGCAGGTAGTCGACGTCGTAGAAGGCCGGCACATAGACCCCGCCGGTCTGCGCGAGCCGCATGAGAAGCTCCTCGCGGCCCCCCGGGCTGCCCTCAGCCTTGTGCTCGGCGACGATGTCGGTCACCGCGAGCACGGCCTCCTCGCCGTCGCCGACGATCGCGGCGTCGATGAAGTCGGCAACCGGCTCGGGGTTGAAGGACGCATGGCCACCGATGATGACGATCGGGTCCCCGTCGGTGCGATCGCGCGCGTGCAGCGGGATGCCCGCGAGGTCGAGGGCCGTGAGCATGTTCGTGTACCCCAGCTCGGTCGAGAAGGAGATCCCGAACAGGTCGAAGTCACGCACGCTACGGTGCGCGTCCACGGTGAGCTGCGGGACCCCCGCCGCACGGAGCTCGGCCTCGAGATCCGGCCACACCGCATATGTCCGCTCGGCGAGGGCGTCAGGACGCTCGTTGATCACTTCGTAGAGGATCATGACGCCCTGGTTGGGCACACCGACCTCGTAGGCGTCGGGGTACATCAGGGCCCACCGCACGGTGAGCTCCTCACCGCCTGGACCGAAGCCGCCGATGTTCCAGTCCTTGACGGTCGAGTTGAGCTCGCCGCCGACGTACTGGATCGGCTTGCTCACCCGCGTCAGCAGCGGCTCGAGCTCGTGGAATCGGGACTGGCCAGGCATCCATCCAGGGTATGCGCCGCGTCGGAGCAGCCCAAATGTCACCTTCCGCCTCGGGCTGGGTGGGTGGTTGGGCGGGCGGGCTGGCGTACCAGAACCTTCCTATTGTCACGTTCTGGTACGGCTGCGAGCTGGCGCGGGCCAGGCGGGCGTACCAGAACGTTCCTATTGTCACGTTCTGGTACGGCTCGGGCCGCGGGAGCGCGCCGGGCGGGCGTACCAGAACGTTCCTATTGTCACGTTCTGGTACAGGCTCCGGCGCGCCAGACGCAGACGTGGGGCCCACCGCCACGAGCGGTGGGCCCCACGTTCCGCGCCGCCGGCCGTGCCGGGGTCAGGCGCGACTAGTTGTGGTAGTGCGCGTCCAGGATGTCCTGGTACTTCTCGGCGACGACCTTGCGCTTGAGCTTCATGCTCGGCGTCAGCTCGCCCTCCTCGATGGTCAGGTCCTTGTCGAGGATGGTGAAGCGCTTGATCTGCTCCCAGCGGTTCAGACCCTTGTTGAGCTCGTCGATGTAGCCCTGGACCATCTCGCGCACCTCCGGGGAGGTGACGACCTCGGCGTAGGACTTGTCGGCCATGCCGTGCTGCTCGGCCCAACCCTGCATCGCCTCGGGGTCGAGGGTCACCAGGGCGGAGACGAACTTGCGGTCCGCGCCGTAGACGACGAGCTGGGCGGCGTAGGGGCAGACACCCTTGAACGTCGACTCGATCGTCGAGGGGGCGACGTACTTGCCACCGCTGGTCTTGAAGAGGTCCTTCTTGCGGTCGGTGAGCCGCAGGAAGCCGCGCTCGTCCAGCTCGCCGATGTCGCCGGTGTGGAACCAGCCGTCGGGGTCGAGGACCTCGGCGGTGGCCTCCGGGTTGTTGTGGTAGCCCTGCATGACGCCCTCGCCACGCAGGAGCACCTCACCGTCATCGGCGATCTTGACCTCGGTGCCGGGCAGCGGCCAGCCGACGGAGCCGATCTTCAGTGCCCACGGACGACCCACGAACGAGGCAGCGGTGGTCTCGGTGAGGCCGTAGCCCTCGAGGATCGGCAGGCCCATGCCGTAGAACCACTTGGCGATGTCGTGGTTGAGGGCCGCCGAGCCGGAGATGAACATACGCACGCGCCCACCGAAGCGCTCGCGGATCTTGGTCCCGATGATCTTGTCGGCGATCTTGTGCTGGACCGCCAGCAGGCCGCTGGGGCTCTTGTTCTCGGAGGCCAGCTCGGCCACCTTGGCACCCACCTCGGAGGCCCAGGAGAAGAGCTTGTGCTTGATGCCGCCCTCTTCCTCCATCATCATGCCGATGCGCGCGTACACCTTCTCGAAGATGCGCGGGGCAGCACCCATGAAGGTGGGCCGGACGACCGCGAGGTTCTCGACGATCTTGTCGACCCGACCGTCGATAGCCGTGGGGAAGCCGACCTGCATCGGGAAGGTGAGGAGCACCTTGCCGAAGACGTGGGCCAGGGGCAGCCAGAGGAACTGCACGTCGTCGGGGTTCGAGATCCCCATGGCGGTGATCGCGGCGGACTCGTAGGTCCAGGTGCTGTGCAGGAGGCGGACACCCTTCGGGCGACCGGTCGTGCCGGAGGTGTAGATGATCGTCGCCAGGTCAGAGGGCTTGACGTTGTCGATCCGGGCGTCGACGACGCCGGGCTCGCCGGCCAGCAGCTCACGACCGAGGTCGGCGAGCTCCTCGAAGGAGATGACCCAGTCACCGTCGGTCGCGCCGTCGATGACGACGACCTTGCGCACCGAGGGGATCTGGTCCTTGATCCCGCGCAGCTTCTCGACCTGCTCGTCGTTCTCGGCGAAGACGACCTGCGTCTCGGAGTCCTGGAGGATGAAGGCGACGTCGTCCGAGATGGTGGTCGGGTAGATCGTCGTGGTCGCGGCACCGGCGCACATGTTCGCCAGGTCGGCCAGCGCCCACTCGACCCGGGTCGCCGAGGCGATGGCGACGCGCTGCTCGGCCTCGACACCGAGGGAGATGAGTCCGGCGCTCAGCGCGTAGACCTTCTCGCGGGTCTCGGCCCACGTCATGGTCTGCCACTGCTCGTTGGCGTCGGGGTACATGTAGGCCGGGCCGTCGGGGGTCTGCGCCACTCGGTCCCGGAAGAGGTGACCGACGCTCTGGTAACGGCTGGTCAGCAGGCTCTCGTCGAACTTCTCATCGGAGGGAACCAAGATCTGTTGTGCGGGCATCGTTGTCCACTTCCACGTTGTGCAATCAGGGGTTGTGCAAATCGGTGAGGGTTGTGCATGGGGATTCGGTCCGCCCCGAAGGGCAGGCCGATCCTGCTCATCGTTTCATACCCAACTCGGGTAAGCGAACGCTTAGGTGACCGGGATCGCACTCTGCAGCCCGATGCGGAACCGGGCGCGGCCTCAGCGGGCCGATCGGCGCGTGTCGAGGTGCACGCCGAGCACGATCCCGACGGCGATCCAGCACGCGAACATCGATGAGCCGCCGTAGGAGAGGAAGGGCAGGGGCAGGCCGGTGACGGGGGTGAGCTGGAGGTTCATCCCGATGTTCTCGACCACCTGGGCGGTGAACCACGTCGCGACGCCGGCGGCGACGAGGTGGGTGAAGGCGGTGTCGCCGCGGACGCCGACGAGGACGGTCCGGGCGATGAGGAAGGCATAGACCACGATGATCCCGAGGGCGCCGAGGTAGCCGAGCTCCTCGGCCGCGACCGAGAAGACGAAGTCGGTCTCCTGGAACGGAATGAGCCCACCCTGCGTCGACGGTCCGGCGAACAGCCCGGTCCCGGTCCACCCGCCGCGACCGATCGCGATGGCGACCTGGTTGATCTGGTAGCCGATGCCGAGCGGGTCGCTCTGCGGGTCGAGGAACACCGTGATCCGGTCCCGCTGGTAGCCCGTGAGGAGGGGCGAGAACCACAGGGCCACGGACCCGACAGTGGTCAGGACCGCCCCGAGGAGGATCCAGCGCAGGCGGATCCCGGTCACGACGACCATGCCGACGGCGAGGACGGCCAGGACGGCTGCCGAGCCGAGGTCCGGCTGCCGGAGCACCAGGAGGATGGGCAGACCGGCGACGACGGCTCCCACGGCCAGTCGCCCCGCCCCGAGCCGCTCCCCCCGGTCCAGCGGTCGTCCGAAGAGCGCTGCGAGCGCGAGGACGACGGAGACCTTCGCGATCTCGGAGGGCTGGATCGACATCCCGATCGGCAGCACGATCCACGACCGCGACCCGTTGATGGTCGAGCCGAGCGGGCCGAGGACGGCGAGCAGACCACCGATGCCAAGGAGGTATGCGACGGGCGCCGCAAGCCGCATGACGTGCGGCGGGACGCGCATGACAAGGAGGGCCAGGGTCAGGCCGATCCCGGTGTTGAGGACGTGCCGGACGAGGTAGGTCGTGCCCGAGTCGGCGCGGGTCGCGGAGTAGACCAGGACCGCCCCGACGAGAGAGGCACCAAGGGCGGCGACGACGAGTCCCCAGTCGGCGTCCAGCCACCACGCGCGTCGCCGATCGGGCGGGGCAGGTGGGAGCACCAGGCCTCAGTCGGGAAGGTCGACAGCGGGATGCGCGGTCTGTCCCTGGCCCTCTGCAGCGGCCGGCGGGGCCGGGTCAGCAGAGCCTCCCGGGGAGGCGGGCGAGGCGGACTCGGGTGTCAGCGGGGGCGCGATCGCCGCGAAGAGCACCTCACGGCACCGGGCGACGTCGTCGTTCATGGCGTCGAGGAGCTCCTCGACCGACTCGAACTTCAGGGTCGGCCGGATCCGCTCGATGAACTCCACCATGACGCGCTCGCCGTAGAGGTCGAGGTCGGTGCGGTCCAGGACGTAGGACTCGACCCGCCGGGCCCGGGTGCCGTCGAAGGTCGGGTTGGTGCCCACCGAGATCGCGGCCGGCATGGTGCGCTCAGGGTGGTCGAGGGGTTGGTCCAGCCGGGTCAGCCACCCTGCGTAGACCCCGTCCGCGGGGATGAGTCCGAGGCTCGTGGGGCTCATGTTGGCGGTCGGGAAGCCGAGCTCGCGGCCGCGGTGATCGCCGTGGACGACCTCACCGACGAGCCGGTGCGGTCGGCCGAGGATCTCGGCCGCGTGCGCGACGTCCCCGTCGGCGAGCCGCTCACGCACCCGTGAGGAGGACCAGCGCGCGTCGTCGCCCTGGTCGTCGATGACGATGACCTCGAAGCCGAGCTCCTCCCCCAGCTCGCGCAGCAGCTGCACGTCCCCCGTGTAGTCCTTGCCGAAGCCCCGGGCGTCCGCCCCCACGACGAGCGCCCGCACCTGCAGGCCTTCCACGAAGGTCGAGACGATGAAGTCCCGCGCGCTCTGGCTCGCGAACTCCCGGTCGAAGTGGAGGACGAGGAGCCCGTCGATCCCGAGATCGGCGAGGAGGTGCTCACGCAGCTCGCCCGGCGTGATGATCTCCGGTGCGCTCTCCGGGTGGAACACGTGCCCCGGGTGCGGGTCGAAGGTGACCGCCACGGACGGCACCTGGTGCCGGCGGGCGGCCGTGATGAGCGCGTTGATGACGCTCTGGTGCCCGCGATGGACCCCGTCGAAGTTCCCGAAGGTCGCGACGCAGGGTGTCAGCGAGTCGGGAGTGTCACTGAGACGGGTCCAACGGTGCACGAGTCGGAAGTCTACGAAGTCGCGGGGGCGAATACGACACGGGACCGGGTGCGCGGCTCGCTCTCGTCCAGCACGGCGATGAGTCGACCGTCCGGCGCGAGGCCGGCGACGGGCTCGGAGCGCCCCGGCTCGGCGGACTCGATCCTCGCGCCGTAGGACAGTGCCCGCGCCTCCGCCTCGTCCAGCTCGCGCACTGCGAACGAGCGGCGCGCCACCTCCTCGAGGGACAGCAGGGGCAACGGCTCCCCCCGCTCGACGAGCTCGCCCAGGGCGTCGAGGGTATGCGTCACGTCCTCCCCGAAGCCGCCCACCCGGGTGCGGCGCAGGGCGGTGAGATGGCCGCCGACACCGAGGGCGGCACCGAGGTCCCGGGCCAGGGCGCGTACGTAGGTCCCGGAGCTGACCGTGACCACGACGTCGACGTCGAGCACGGGGACTCCGTCGACGGTCTGCGCACGCTGATCGAGGACGACGAAGCGGCTCACCGTGACCGGCCGGGCGGCGAGGGCCACCTCCTCACCGTCCCGGACCCGCGCATACGATCTGCGTCCGTCGACCTTGATCGCGCTGACGGAGCTCGGGACCTGCTCGATGGCGCCGGTGAGGTCGGCAACCGCCGCCGACACCCGCTCGGGGTCGAGGTCTGCGGCGCCTGGCGCCTCGATGACCGTCCCCTCCGCGTCGTCGGTGTCCGTCGCCTGGCCGAGCCTGATGGTCGCCGCGTAGTCCTTGTCGCAGCCGACGAGGAAGGTGAGCAGCTTCGTGGCCTTGTTGATCCCGAGGACGAGCACGCCGGTCGCCATCGGGTCGAGGGTGCCGGCGTGCCCGACCTTGCGGGTGCCTGCGAGGCGGCGGACCCGGCCGACGACGTCGTGGCTCGTCCACCCGGAGGGCTTGTCGACGAGGAGGACCCCGTCACCGGCGGGAGCGGGACGCGGATGGGAGCCGGCTGCGCTCACCGGGTCGCGTCGACGCTGTCGTCGCTCGTGGCGTCCTCGGCCTCGACGCGGTCCTTCTTGTACGGGTCCTCGTCCCCTGCGTAGGTCGCGGTGTTCGCGGCAGCTGCCGTGGCGGCATCGCGCTCCCGCGCCTCGCGGAGCAGGTCCTCGATCTGGGCAGCCGACTCGGGAATGGCGTCGGCGAAGAACTCCACCGTCGGCGTGAGCCGGATGCCGAGCTGTCGTCCCACGAGGGAACGGATCTTGCCCTTGTTGCGCGTGAGGAGCTCCGAGGTGGTGGCCTGCTGGGACTCGTCGCCGAAGACCGTGTAGTAGATCTGCGAGTGCTGCAGGTCGTTGGTCACGCGGACATCGGTGATGGTGACGAAGCCGAGGTCGGGGTCCTTGATGAGCGAGGTGAGGTTGGCGGCGACCACTTCCTTGATCCGGTCGGCAACTTTGCGAGCGCGGGCGGCATCAGCCATGGCAGCCTCCAGGGGACGGGTGGGACGGATGGACAGTGGTACTTCGACCATATGCGATGCCCGGACACGGGAGCGAGAACGTCTGCCGGGGGGGTCGCTGTGCGATGTCAGGGGCCGCCATCCGAGCCATACGGGTGGGGGTATACGGTGAAGGGGCAGGGGCGTCCAGCCCGACCCGATCCCGTTTAAGGAGTGACCGTCACCCATGCGCACCACCCGCTCCGTCCTCGGTCCTGCTGCCGTCGCTGCAGCAGCCGTCCTCACGCTCGGCCTCACCGGCTGCGGCGCCGATCCGGCGGGCGAGGGACCGATCTCCTCCACGGATGGCGCACCTGGTGCAGCGGCCACCTCGCCGGCCGTCGCCCCGACCGTCGATCCGGGGGACGTGCTCACTCTCGAAGACGGCTGGGCCAAGGCCGTCGCGGACACGGGTGAGCACGCCATGACCGGCGTCTTCGGCATCCTGACCAACCCGACCGACACCGACATCCACGTCGTCGGCGCCCGTACCCCGATGGCCGGGCTGGTCGAGCTGCACGAGACCACGATGGACGGCGGAGCGATGGTCATGCGGGAGGCACAGGGCGGCTTCATCGTCCCCGCCGGTGGCACGCTGCTCCTCGAGCCCGGCGGCCGCCACATCATGCTGATGGAGCTCACCGAGCCCGTCCCTGCCGGCAGCACCGTGGAGATCACCCTGATCACCGAGGACGGCACCGAGGTCACGGCGTCCGTGGCCGCGCGCACCTTCGCCGGCGCCGAGGAGACGTATGCGCCCGGCCAGCCCGCGCATACCTCCACCGGTGCGACGGAGACCCACTCGTCATGACCGGGCGGGTCGGTCGCCGGGCGCTGGTCTCCTCGATCGGCGCCCTGGCCGGGACCGCTGCCCTGAGCGGATGCGTGAGCCGCGCCGAGACGCCGCCCACGCGCAGCCGCTCCGAGTCGGGCTCCACCGTCGGGGGCACGTCGGTTGCGGATCGGGCGCAGGAGGTCCGGTCCTTCTTCGGCCCGCGCCAGAGCGGCGTGGACGACGTCCCGCAGGCCTTCCTCACCCTCGTGGCCCTGGATCTGGCGCCTGACGCGGACCGCGACACACTGCGGCGGCTGATGGCCGTCTGGACCGACGACATCGCCCGGCTGATGGACGGGCGGGGCACCCTCACCGATCAGGAGCCCGAGCTGGCCGCCCGACCTGCATCGCTCACGGTCACGGTCGGCTGGGGTCGGGGTGCCTTCGAGGCCGGCGGGATCACCCCTCCCCCGTGGCTGACACCCCTTCCTGCCTTCCAGATCGATCAGCTCCAGGACCGGTGGAACGACGGCGATCTCGTGCTCCAGGTATGCGCCGACAGCCCGGTCACCGTCGCCCATGCGGTGCGTCGACTCGTCACCGGCGCCGCGCCGATGGCGGTGCAACGCTGGGTGCAACGCGGATTCCGGGAACCCCTGCTCGATGCCGGAGCCGAGCGGATGCGCAATCTCCTGGGGCAGATCGACGGAACCGTCAATCCCACGTCGGACGACCCGCACGACGAGCCGCTCATCTGGGACGACGGCTCCACGTGGCTCGAACACAGCACCGGGCTCGTAGTCCGACGGATCGCGATGGACCTGGACAGGTGGGACCGTGCCGACCGCCGCTCGCGCGAGCACATCATGGGGCGGCGTCTCGCCGACGGGGCGCCGCTGACCGGCGGCACCGAGCTGTCCCCGCCCGACCTCGAGGCCCTCGCGGAGGACGGCTTTCCCCTCATCGACACGTTCTCGCACGTGCGGCGGTCGATGGCGCAGGCCCCGCACGAGCGCTTTCTGCGACGGTCCTACAACTACGACGATCCGCCGAGCGGGACCGGGGTGAGCGATGCCGGACTCATCTTCCTCGCCTTCTGCGCCGACCCGGTGCACCAGTTCGTCCCCGTCCAGCGGCGTCTCGCCGAGGCCGACCTGCTCAACGTCTACACGACACCGATCGGGTCCGCGGTCTTCGCGGTGCTCCCGGGGTGCCGTGAGGGCGAGATGCTCGGAGGGCCGCTGCTGTCGAGCTGACAGCAGCGGCCCTCCGGCGCGTGACGACCCGCGGCCTATGCGCGCGGCTTCGCCCACGCAGAGCGTGGGACCCGGCGCATCACGCGCGCGGCTTCTCGCGCATTTCGTAGGTGGCGATGAGGTCACCGACCTGCAGGTCGTTGAACGACCCGAGGTTGATACCGCACTCGAAGCCCTCGCGGACCTCGGTGACGTCGTCCTTGAACCGCCGCAGACCGGCGATCTCGACGTTCTCGGCGATGACGACACCGTTGCGGGTGATCCGGGCCTTGGCGCCGCGCTTGATCTCGCCGCTGCGCACGATCGATCCGGCGATGTTGCCGAACTTGCTCGAGCGGAAGATCTCGCGGATCTCGGCGGTGCCGAGCTCGACCTCCTCGTACTCGGGCTTGAGCATGCCCTTCAGGGCCGCCTCGATCTCCTCGATCGCCTGGTAGATCACCGTGTAGTAGCGGATCTCGACGCCCTCACGCTCGGCGTACTCCGCGTTCTGACCCTCGGCCCGAACGTTGAAGCCGATGATGATCGCGTCGGAGGCCATCGCGAGGTTGATGTTGTTCATCGTGATCGCACCGACGCCACGGTCGATGATCCGCAGGTCGACCTCGTCGCCGACGTCGATCTGCAGCAGCGCGTCCTCGAGGGCCTCGACCGAACCCGACACGTCACCCTTGAGGATGAGGTTGAGGGTGTCGACCTTGCCCTGCGCGAGAGCCTCGGTGAGGTCCTCGAGCGAGATGCGCTTGCGGGACTTGGCCAGCGACGCCTGACGGTCGGCGGCCTCGCGCTTCTCGGCGATCTGGCGCGCGGTGCGGTCGTCCGGGGCCACCACGAAGGTGTCACCCGCCCGCGGCACCGAGGACAGCCCGAGGACCTGGACGGGACGCGACGGACCCGCTTCCTCGACCGGCGTGCCGTGCTCGTCGAGCATGGCGCGGACGCGTCCGTAGGCGCTGCCGGCGACGATGGCGTCCCCGACGTGGAGCGTGCCGCTCTGGATGAGGACGGTCGCGGTCGCACCGCGGCCCTTGTCGAGGTTGGCCTCGATCGCGACACCGCGGGCGTCCCGGTCGGGGTTGGCCCGCAGGTCGAGCGCCGCGTCGGCGGTCAGCAGGACGGCCTCGAGCAGCTCGTCGATGTTGCGACCCTCCTTGGCCGAGACATCGACGAACATCGTGTCGCCGCCGTACTCCTCGGCGATGAGGTTGTACTCGGTGAGCTGCTGGCGGATCTTGGACGGGTTCGCGCCCTCGACGTCGATCTTGTTGACCGCGACGACGATCGGCACGTCAGCGGCCTGGGCGTGGTTGAGCGCCTCGATCGTCTGCGGCATGACACCGTCATCGGCCGCGACCACGAGGATCGCGATATCGGTGACCTTCGCACCACGGGCACGCATGGCCGTGAAGGCCTCGTGACCCGGGGTGTCGATGAAGGTGATCGCCCGGTCGACGCCCTCGTGCTCCTTGTGGATCTGGTACGCACCGATGTGCTGGGTGATGCCACCGGCCTCACCGGACCCCACGTCGGCGTTGCGGATCGCGTCGAGGAGTCGGGTCTTACCGTGGTCGACGTGACCCATGACGGTCACGACCGGCGGACGCGGCTGGAGGTTCTCCTCCTCCTCGTTGTCGACCCCGATCTCGAGATCGATGTTGAAGGAGTCGAAGAGCTCGCGCTCCTCCTCCTCCGGGGAGACGACCTGGACGTCGTAGCCGAGCTCGGCACCGAGGAGCTTGAAGGTGTCCTCGTCGAGGCTCTGGGTGGCCGTAGCCATCTCACCGAGGTGGATCAGCACGGTCACCAGCGCTGCCGGATCGGCGTTGATCTTGTCGGCGAAGTCCATGAGCGAGGAGCCACGGCGCACGCGGATGACGGTCGAGCCGTCACCGCGCGGGACGGAGACGCCACCGATCGTGGGCGCCTGCATCTGCTCGAACTCCTGGCGCTTCGCGCGCTTGGACTTCCGGCCACGGACCGGACGACCACCGCCACGACCGAAGGCACCCTGAGTTCCACCACGACCGCCGGGACCACCCGGACGACCGCCGCCGAAGCCACCGCGGCCTGCGGGAGCACCGCCGCCGCCACCGGGACGACCGCGGCCGCCAGCGGGACGCTCGCCGGGACGGGGAACAGCAGCCCGGTCGGGCATCATGCCCGGGTTGGGGCGGACACCGCCAGGGCGGGGAGCAGCCGGGCGAGGGGCGCCCGGAGCGCCACGACCCGCCGGCGGCCGCGGCATACCCTGCTGCGGAGCGAACGGGTTGTTGCCCGGACGCGGGGGCGCGTCACCGCGACCCTGACGCATGCCCTGGCTGGACGCGAAGGGGTTGTTGCCCGGACGCGGTGCGCCGGGGCGGGCGCCCGGACGGGGCGCGGAGCCACCGGGACGGTCACCCGCAGGGGCCGCGGGGGCAGCCGGAGCGGGACGGGGACCCGGGGTGGGTGAGGTGCGAGCGGCCGGTGCTGCGGGAGCGGCTGCCGCCGGCGCGGCCGGTGCCGGTGACGCAGGACGGGCCGGCGCTGCCTTCGCGGCCGGAGCGGGCGCAGGCGCAGCCGGGGCTGGAGCCGCCGGACCAGGGGCCGGGGCGGCGGGACCGGGGACGGGAGCAGCAGGGGCTGCCTTCTTCGCCGGAGGGGCGGCGGCCGGGGCAGCCGAAGCGGCTGCACTCTTCGCAGGCGCAGTCTTCGCAGCAGGCGTCACGGCGCTGTCGGCGTCGGCCTGCGGCGGGTACTTCTCCTTGTAGCGACGCACGACGGGCGGCTCGATCGTCGAGCTCGCAGTCTTGACGTACTCGCCCATCTCGAGGAGGCGCTCCAGCAAGACCTTGCTGGGGACGCCGACCTCTTTGGCGAGGGCGCTGACTCGGACTTTGGACACGTTTCTCCTTCTTGGTGGTCCAAGCCCGCGTGCGCGAGATGGACCGGTTAGTGCTGGGGGATGCTCATCGCTGAGTACTCATCGGGTGCTCATCAGCGTCAAACCCGCTTCCGGTTCTTCAAGTCGTGCCGGTCGGGCGACCGTCACGTCGGACATGGCATTGCTCCCACCCGCTCGCACACCTCACCACCGTCAGGTGGTCAGGACTGCAGACGCTCGAGGTATGCGGTGAGCGGCTCGACATCGATCGGGGCCCGCACTCGCAGGGCCCGAGCGAAGGCTCGTCGCCGTACCGCCTGCTCGAGGCAGCCGGGCTCGGGGTGCAGCCAGGCGCCACGCCCTCCGAGTCGACGCCGCACATCGGGGACGACCTGGATCGCTCCGGTGTCGTCCTCGCGTGCCGTCACGCGCAGGAGTACCGACCGGCTTTCCGTCCGACGGCATCCCACACACGTGCGAAGAGGCACATGCGCGGACTGCCGCGGCCGGGGTCCATTCCGGTCGGTCCTATCCATTCTAACGCTCCTGCGCCCGGACCGCGGCATCGACACCATGGTGCGGGCAGTCATCGAGCCCCGGGAGGCCTGGTCCGAGGGTCTGGTACTACGGCGCTGACGGTGTCCCACTCGCGGCCGGGGGTGACGCCGCGGTGTCGGGTCGGATGTCGATACGCCAGCCGGTGAGCTTCGCCGCGAGCCGGGCGTTCTGCCCCTCCTTGCCGATCGCGAGGGAGAGCTGGTAGTCCGGCACGACGACCCGGGCTGCCCGCAGCCGCGGGTCCACGACCTCGACCGACTCCACCCGTGCCGGGGAGAGGGCGGCTGCGATGAACTCGGTCGGCTCCTCGGAGTAGTCGACGATGTCGATCTTCTCGCCCCGCAGCTCGGTCATGACCGCCCGCACCCGGGCACCCATGGGGCCGATGCAGGCACCCTTGGCGTTGACGCCGGGCACGGTGGACCGCACGGCAATCTTCGTCCGGTGCCCTGCCTCACGGGCCAGGGCAGCGATCTCCACCGTGCCGTCGGCGATCTCCGGGACCTCGAGCGCGAAGAGCTTCTTGACGAGGTTGGGGTGGGTCCGCGAGAGCGTGATCTGCGGGCCCTTCAGCCCCCGCCGCACGCTCACGACGTAGCAGCGCAGCCGGTCGCCGTGCTTGTACTCCTCGCCGGGCACCTGCTCGGCGAGCGGCAGGATGCCCTCGACGGAGCCGAAGTCGACCGTCACGTGCCGCGGATCCGGCGACTGCTGGATGACGCCGGCGACGATGTCCCCCTCCTTGCCCCTGAAGTCGCCGAGGATCGCCTCGTCCTCGAGCTCGCGCAGCCGCTGCACGATGACCTGCCGGGCCGTGGCCGCGGCGATGCGTCCGAAGCCGGTGGGGGTGTGGTCGAACTCCGGGCCGAGCTCCCGACGCATGCGGACCCTCGGGGTCTGGTCCTCGTCATCGGGGTCGGCAGGCACCTCCTCCGGCACCTCGTAGACCTCGCGCGCCCAGATGACGACGTGCCCGGTCTTGCGGTCGAGCTCGGCCCGGGCGTTCGGGTAGTGGTCCTCGGTGCGCATGTAGGCCTGGAGCAGGGCGCTCTCGATCGCCGGGATGAGGACGTCGAGGGACACGTCCCGCTCGCGCTCCAGTGCTCTCAGTGCTTGCAGATCGATGTCCATGCTGTCTTCCCTCTCACGTCTTTCCTTCTCACGTCTTCTCTCACGTCTTCTGTCGCGCCTGGGTTCTCCTGCGTTCGCGTGGTCGTCGCGCGTCGCTGGCGTGCCGTGGGGCGCCGGCGTCCTTCGTCGTTGCTCAGTCCGGCCTGGAGAACTCGACCTCGATCCGCGCCCGGGCGATCTGCGCATACTCGATCGTCTCGGTGCGCTCCGGCTCCTTCTTCGTGGCAGCGACCCGCACGGTCAGCGACTGCGGTCCGGCGGAGACGATGCGGGCGGTGAGGTCCGGCAGGCCGTCGCGGGAGATGACCACCAGTCGTCCGACACCGCGTTGGTAGTGCCGCGGGCGGGTGAGCGGCCGCCCGACCCCGGCGGACGTCACCTCGAGGGTGTAGGGCTGCTCCCCCAGCAGGTTGCTGTCGTCGAGCACCGCACTGACGGCGCGGGTGGCCTCGGCGATCTCGTCCAAGGACATCGCAGGGCTCGGGCTGTCCACGACCGCGGTCTCGTCCGTCGCGCGGTCCAGGGCGATCCGCACGACGCGTCGCCGACCGGCAGGGGTCACCTTGACCTCGTCGATGACGAGAGGCGCCAGCACAGGCTCGATGAGGCGGGCGATGCGGTCTTCGGCGCTCACGGGAGGCAGCCCCTTCTGCAGTTGTCGGTGTGGACGTGTATGCGGTTGGCGTCGACAGTGGCCTGCGGGCCCTGAGCTTCCGGCACCAGATCCACTCCCTGGAGTGAGGCACCGGACGTCTGAAGGCACTGGAGCGGACGGACCGTCGGTGGATCAACTGTACCCACGAGCGCTGCGCCTGGGGCACGGCTCGGGACGGCAGTTGCCCTCGTCACGTGGCCCTCTCTCCGGTCGGGCCGTCCGGGGACCGCGGGATAGGTTTGCCTCTGTATGCGCGGAATCCCTTCCTCTGCGGCCGGCCTCCTCACCGGCTCCGGTGCTGTGCCCGGGCGACCTGGCCGGCGGGCCCTCATCGTCGGCGCGCTCGCGGCAGGGGGGCTGACACTGGCGGGCTGCTCCATCCGACTCGAGGACAGCGCACCCGAGATCCCCTTCATCCCGACGCGGGACCCCGTCCCCGCCGAGCCGGCGCTGCTCTGGCTGCTCGCCGACTGCCGCTCGCTGGCGCGAGCCGTAGGGGCTTCGACGCCTGATCCGAGCGGTGCGACGGGGAGTCAGCAGGCTGTCTACGAGGAGCAGGTCGCTGTCCTGCGCACCGCGCTCTACCGCGCGGGGGTCCCCATCGAGACCTTGGACGAGGTGCTGGCCGGGCCGACGCCCAGGACGACGTCGACGAGTACCGCCACGGCGGCGGCCACGCCGACGCCCTCCACCACGGCTGAATCGAACCCGGACGGACCAGTCACGAGCACCGGTGGGGCAGTCTCGACCACTGACGGGCTGGACACGAGCACCGATGGCCCGGGCGCGACCTCGGACGGGACAGCCGCGGACTCGGACGGCGCGGGGCCGATCTCGGACGGGCCTGCGGCCGCGCTGGAGCGCCTCCCGGAGCTCGTGCAGTGTGGCGGCGGCCTCTACCCCCTCGTGCTGAGCATCCTCGCGCAGCGCTGGGCCGCCGTCGATCTCGGCGGAGGTCTGATCCCTGAGGCCGCGGTGCAGGCCGACCCGGCCCGACTCTGGGACCTGCCCTTCCTCGCCGTTCCCTTCGCCCAGCTGACCGATGCCGCGCGCTACGGCTTCCAGGTGGTCGCCGCCCAGAGCCGCGAGGCCACCCGCGATCTCGCCCTTGAGGGCCTGCACCACATCGAGGCGCTGTGGCGCGAGCAGGACACCCGCTCCGGCGGACGGGCACCCTCCCCCGCGTTCGGCTATCCGCTGCCCTTCCCGGTGAACTCGGAGGAGTCGGCGGCACAGCTCGCGACGCACGTCATCTCCGGGCTCATCGACGGATACGGCGGCCTCATTCCCACCATGGTCGGGTCGGCCCAGGAGGAGTGCGCCCCCGACCTGGTGACGTGGCTCGGCACGGCGGCGGCGATCGGCACGTGGTGGGGCGTGCCGCTGCAGGCCTTCCCCGGCACCCGGGCACCCGACTCGTGAGACAACCGGGGCGGCGTCGCGTGACGAGGCACTCGTGAGGCAGGACTACCCGGCCGCAGCACCCCTCGTTCCGCAGGTCTGGCTGGACCGGATCGCCCGGCTGCCGGCAGAGGGTGGGCCGTCGGGATCCGACTGGGCTCGTCAGGCGCGTCGCCTGGTCATGGAATGCCTGGACGAGTGGGACCTCATGGTGACGGGACCGCCCCGGACCGGGTGGACTGCCGTCGTGTTCCCGGTGCGGCGTGCCGACGGCGCCCTCGCTGTCCTCAAGGTGGGCTGGCCCCACGTGGAGTCGGCCGCCGAGCACCTCGCCCTGCAGCTCTGGGGTGGCGAGGGTGCGGTCCGGCTCCTCGCAGCCGACCCGGGCCGAGGGGCACTGCTGCTCGAGCGCCTGGATGCGTCGAGGACGCTCATGAGCGAGGACGCTTTCGAGGCGTGCGCGATCATCGGCGGGCTGCTGCAGCGGCTGCACCGCCCTGCTCCCCCGACGATCCCGCCGCTGAGGGACTGGCTCGTCCCGCACCTGGACAGCCTCGACCATCCGGCCGTCCCCCGCCGGTTCGCGGCGCGCACCAGGTCCTTGGCTGCTGAGCTCCTGCAGGACGGGACGAACCTCGTGCTGCACACCGACCTGCACTTCGAGAACGTCCTGGCCGGCGACCGGGAGCCCTGGCTGGCCATCGACCCGAAGCCCTTCGCCGGCCACCCCGGCTTCGAGTTCCAGCCGCTGCTGCGGAACCGGGTCGAGGAGCTCGGCACCGGCTCAGCCCTGCGCTGGAGCGTCCGTCAGCGCCTCGACCTGGCCGCCGAGGCGGCAGGGGTCGACGTCGAGGAAGCGCGGCTGTGGAGTCTGCTGCACACGGGGATCCAGATCCTCTGGGCGCGGGACGATCCAGCCACGGCCTCGACACACATCGCCCTGTTCAAGGCCCTCGAGGACTGAACCTGCGCTCGCCTGGAGTGATCGGGTGAAGCAGCCGGGGCCGCCCTCGTCACCTGACCGACGGCTGGGAGGCCATGGTTGGTACTGTCGCAGCAACTCGGGCCGAGAAGTGATGAGGAGACACCATGGGCATCTCGATCGACCTCACCAAGGTCCGCGGCATCGACATGCACGTCCACTGCGAGGTTGACGACCACGGGCACACCGCGCTGCCCCAGTCCTTCCTGGACGCGTCGGCCGCCTACTTCAAGGCCGGTGTGCGCACGCCGTCGGTCGCGCAGATCGGTGAGCGCTACCGCCAGCTGAACCTCGCGGCCGTCATCTTCACCGTCGATGCCGAGCACAAGCTCGGGCACCGCCGGATCACGAACGAGGACGTCGTCGCCAGCGCTGCGGAGTTCCCCGACGTCTTCATCCCGTTCGCGAGCATCGACCCCCACCGTCGCGACGAGGGTGTCGCCGAGCTGCGCGAGCTGGTCGGGTCCGGCCGGGTGCACGGGCTCAAGCTGCATCCGTCACTGCAGGAGTTCGCCCCCAACGACGGGACCGCGTTCGGACTCTACGAGGTGCTCGCCGAGCACCGGCTGCCGGCGATCTTCCACACGGGCCAGACAGGCATCGGTGCCGGGATGCCAGGCGGCGGCGGAATCAAGCTGCGCTACTCGGACCCCATGCTGCTCGACGACGTGTGCGCCGACTTCCCCGACCTCACCGTCATCATGGCCCACCCGTCCGTCCCGTGGCAGGACCAGGCCATCTCGATCGCGACGCACAAGCCGAACGCCTACATCGACCTCTCCGGCTGGTCCCCGAAGTACTTCCCACCGCAGCTGGTCCGCGCCATCAACGGCCTGCTGCGCAAGAAGGTGCTGTTCGCCACGGACAACCCGGTCATCGACCCGGAGCGCTGGATGGCGGACTTCGACCAGCTCGAGCTCAAGGACGGTGTCCGCGAGCTCGTGATGAAGGAGAACGCCGCCCGGGTCCTCGGCCTGGAGGCCTAGCACAGTCTCCTCACCGGCCAGGACGCTTTCCGGGAGCCAACCTGCCCTGCCCGTGACCCCTCGCCCGGCGCGTTGGACGAGTCCTACCGTCGAGGGATGGCACCCAAAGGTAAGGCAGACGACGGACCCGGCCCCTCGGTCAAGGATCCAGAGCTCTACGAGGCACTGCGCGAGGACGGGGCGAGCAAGGAGAAGGCCGCTCGCATCGCCAACGCGGCGGCCGCCACCTCCCGTGAGGAGGTCGGCCAGCGCGGCGGTGACGCCGGGAGCTACGAGGACCGCACGGTCGAGGAGCTTCGCAAGCGGGCCGCCGAGCTCGAGATCGAGGGGCGTTCGTCGATGACCAAGGACGAGCTCATCGACGCTCTCCGCAACCACTGACCGGACTCCCAGGCCCGTCCCACCCCGGTGCGCTGCACCCCGCGTCGGGCGACACCGTCGTCCGCTGCACCGGCTCTCCGTTCGACCGTTACTCCGTCGATTGACCCTTCCGCCCCTGTTCGACCTTTCCTCCGGCCCGTGACGCTTGATCCCCCGTTCGACCTCTCCTCACCCGATCGACCCGTACTCCCTCCTTCGACGGAAATTGCCGGCGAACTTCGGGGCAACCGGTGAGCGACGGAGGAAGTGTCGAACCAGGACGCGACTGCTGAGGCAACGCCGGGAGACCCAAACGCGCTCCCCGCGATCCGGGCGACCCTCGTGAGTGGCTGGCCGGCTACCAGAAGCCGATGACGTCGCCGCCGATGCGCACGATGAAGGCGGCGACGACGACGATGAACACGACCCGCACGAAGGTGCTGCCGCGGGCGACCGCGGTCCGGGCCCCCACATACCCTCCGGCGATGTTGGCCGCGGCCATCGCCAGTCCCACCTTCCACATGACGTGGCCGCCGGGGACGAAGACGACGAGCGCTCCGAGGTTCGTGGCGAAGTTGGCGATCTTGGCCTTGGCGCTCGCCTCGAGGAACGCATAGCCGAGCGTTCCCACGAGCGCGAAGACGAGGAAGCTGCCGGTCCCGGGCCCGAGAGCGCCGTCGTACATGCCGATGACGAACCCCACCACCATCGCGATGACCGTATGCCGGGCTCCCGCATGCTTCAGAGCCGTCACCTGACCGAGGGCCGGCTTGGCGAGCGTGTAGGCGCCGACGAGCACGAGCATGACGAGGATGATCGGGTTGAACGCCGCCTTGGGGATGTTGACGCCGATGAGCGCGCCCCCGATGGCCCCGAGGAAGGCGACGAAGGCCATGGGCAGCGCCGTGCGCAGGTCGGGCCGGACCCGTCTGACATACGTGATCGAGCTCGTCGCGGTGCCGAAGATCGAGGAGATCTTGTTGGTCGCGAGGAGCTGGGCCGGGGTTGCCCCGGGGAAGCCGAGGACGAGCGCCGGCAGCTGGATGAGCCCACCACCCCCGACGACCGCGTCCACCCAGCCGGCGCCGAACCCGGCCAGCGCCATGAGGAGCAGCAGCGTGAGGTCGGGCTCACCCACGAGCGGGCCCGGTCACTCCTGCCCGATCTCAGCGCGGATCGCGGCGACCGCGTCAGCGACGGCGACGTTGCGCCGCTCGCCGCTGCGACGGTCCTTGATCTCCAGCTCGCCATCGGCCAGTCCTCGGCCCACGACCACGATGGTCGGGATGCCGATGAGCTCGGCGTCCTTGAACTTCACCCCGGGGCTGACGCCCTTGCGGTCGTCGAGCATCACCTCGACGCCGAGGCCCTCGAGCTCGCGGGTGAGCTCCTCGGCGTAGGTGAAGACCTGGTCGTCCTTGCCCGTGGCGACGATGTGGACGTCGGCGGGCGCCAGCTCGCGCGGCCAGATCAGGCCGAACTCGTCGTGGTTGCCCTCGGCGACGCAGGCGACGGCGCGGGAGACGCCGATGCCGTAGGAGCCCATGATGACCGTCCGGAGCTTGCCGTTGCTGTCGAGGACCTTCAGGTCCAGGGCCTCGGAGTACTTGCGGCCGAGCTGGAAGATGTGGCCCATCTCGATGCCGCGTGCGGTCTCGAGCGCCTCGCCGCAGGAGGGGCAGGCGTCGCCGGGGCGCACGTCGGCTGCCTCGATGACGCCGTCGGCGGTGAAGTCCCGACCGGCGACGAGGTTGAAGACGTGCTTGCCGGGCTCGTCCGCCCCGGTGACCCACGACGTGCCCTCGACCACGCGGGGGTCGAGCAGGTAGCGGATGCCGCTGGGCCGGTCGAGGCCGAGGACGCCTGGGCCGATGTAGCCCTTCGCGAGCGCGGGGTAGGCGGCGAAGTCATCCTCGTCGAACGGGGTGAACGTGGCCGGCTCCACCTGCGCGGCGAGCCGCTTCTCGTCGACCTCGCGGTCCCCGGGGAGCCCGATGGCGAGCGGCTCACGGGTGCCGTCGGGGTGGGTGAGCATGAGGATGACGTTCTTGAGTGTGTCCGCCGCGGTCCACTCGCGCCCCTCGGGGTGCGGGTGGTTCGCGTTGGCCGCGGCCACCAGGGTCTCGATGGTCGGCGTGTCCGGGGTGTCCTCGACGTGGGCGGCCGGGAGGCCCTCCAGCGGGATGGCGTCGGGCACGGGCACCCGGACCGCCTCGACGTTGGCGGCGTACCCGCACGAGGCGCACCGCACATACGTGTCCTCGCCGTTCTCGGCGGTGGCGAGGAACTCCTCGCTCTTCGACCCACCCATCGCACCGGCCATCGCCTGGACGATGACGTAGTGGAAGCCCAGGCGGTTGAAGATCTTGATGTAGGCGTCCCGGTGCTGCTGGTAGCTCTTGTCGAGACCGGCCTCGTCGATGTCGAAGGAGTACGAGTCCTTCATGATGAACTCGCGTCCGCGGAGCAGTCCCGCGCGGGGACGCGCCTCATCGCGGTACTTGGTCTGGATCTGGTAGATCGACAGAGGCAGGTCCTTGTAGGAGCTGTACAGGTCCTTCACCGTGAGGGTGAAGAGCTCCTCGTGCGTGGGGCCGAGCAGGTAGTCGCCGTCCTTGCGGTCCTTGAGCCGGAAGATGTTGTCGCCGTACTCGACCCACCGGCCGCTCGCCTCGAAGGGCTCCTTCGGCAGCAGCGCGGGGAAGAGCAGCTCCTGGGAGATCTGGTCCATCTCCGCGCGGATGATCGTCTCGACGCGGCGGAGCACCTTGAGGCCGAGCGGGAGCCAGGTGTAGATGCCGGGGCTCACCCTGCGGATGTAGCCGGCCCGCACGAGCAGCTTGTGGCTCGGGACCTCTGCGTCCGCCGGGTCCTCACGCAGGGTGCGAAGGAACAGGGACGACATGCGCATGGCCACGGTGGCTCTCCTGGGTCGGGCGGAGGATCGGCACGCCGCACCCTCGTGGGCGGGGCGTGATGGGTGAACCCGGCAAGGATACCGAGCCGAGCGAGGGGGTCAGTTCACGCGAGGGTCGGGTCAGGCACCGGGAGCCATCGGCTCCGGACGCTCCGCGGACTGCTCGGTCCCGGCGGTGACGCCCTCCGGCAGCACCTCGAGGGGCGGCTGCTCGGTCCCGGACGGCTCCACCTCGTCGTCGGGGAGATGCACGATCCGGTCCTCGTACCGTGCCCGCGTCCCGTAGACCTTGAAGCCGAGGCGCTTGTAGAGCTCGAAGGACGGGTTGTTGACGTTGACGGTGAGCCAGGCCGAGTCGCTGCCGGACTCCTTGAGGGCGGTCAGCGTGCGGACAACCAGGTGCGCGCCGATCCGGTGACCGCGCCAGGTCGGCACGACTCCGACCTGGTCGATCCAGTTCGCCGACACCGTCACCAGGCCGATGGGCGCCCCGCCGCGGCTGTATGCGACGCGCGAGGTCTCCGGCCGGATGTCCGGGTCGTTGGTGAGATCGGCGAGCCACTCCTCCTCGGTCGTCTCCGTGAAGCCGGGTGTGTCACTGAAGGACTCGTGGAACGCGACGTAGAAGTCGTGCGCGGTCTCATCGGTGAAGGGCTTGGTCGTGACACCGGGCGGCAGCGGGATCCGCGAGATGTGGGTCAGGTCGTGGCGCATGACCTTCTCCGCGAAGGTGCGCCGCAGGCCGCTGGAGGCGAACAGCGACTCGGCCTCGGGCGACATCGTCTCGGCGACGACCTTGAAGTGCATGGCAGGAGCCTTGCTCCGCGCCCAGTTGACGAGCTCCTCGCCATGTCCCTGGCGCCGGAAGGACGGGTGCACCAGTCCACTGGCCAACCGGTTGCCGGCCTCGTCGTAGCTCAGCGACGCGACGGCCACCAGCTCACCGAGCTCGTCCCGGCCGGCGATCGTCTCGTCGCCGAAGAAGTAGCGCCTGATGTGAGCGTCGTCGAGCAGGTCCGGCAGGCCGCCGTCGTGCCGGAGGCACACCTCGGCCAGGTGCTTGACCGCATCGAAGTCGCTCGGCTGCAACTCGGACCACTGGAGGTTGGACATGCCCCAAGGGTAGGCCGTCCCGACCCTGCGAAAGTCAGTGCGCCGCACCCCGGGTCGTGAACGTCACACCCTGGGCGCGACCTGGGTCACAGGAGGACGGTCATGAACTCGCCGGTCTCCACGAAACCCACGCGGCGGTATGCGGCGCGCGCCGGGGAGTTGAAGTCGTTGACATAGAGGGTGACCAGCTGAGCGACGTCGCGCATGATCTGCTCGACGGCCGAGGCGATGAGCGGCACCGAGTACCCCCTTCCCCGCAGCTCCGGGGCCAACCAGATCCCCTGGAGCTGCACACACCCGAGGGCAGCGCTGCCGATGTCGGTCTTGAAGATCACCCGGTCACGCCCGTCCGCATCCGGTTCGGTGGCGATGTAGGTGTGACCACGGCGGATGAGCGCGGTGATCGAGCTGAGGTAGGAGCGCGGAGACCCGGTGTAGGGGCGGTAGCCGATCTCATGGGTGAACATGTGCTCCGCCGCCGGGAGCACGATGGACGCCTCGTGCTCTCTGGCCGGCCGCACCCGGGGGTCGAGCGGGATGCCGAGACTCGACGGCGGCGTGCTCGTAGCGCAGAGCGGCTGGCGGCCCCGGATGTCGCGTGGCTCTCCCCAGGTGGGCTCGATGAGATCCCACATCGAGCGGACCTGATCGCGCGGTCCGAGGATGCTGGCCACCTGGCGGCGGCTCCGACGGAACCGGTCGGCGAACGAGGAGCGGGTGTCCAGCGTGGTCGCTACGGGGATGATGTTGGCGTTGGCCCACACCAGGGAGTCGAGCTCGCGACCGGTGCGATGGGCGAGCAGCGCCTGAGGGAGGGTCTCGATGGCGCCCTCGAGGATGCGCGAGGCGACGAAGACATTGCTCGCGATGTCGCGCGCGCAAACCTCCAGGGCCGCCGCACGGTCGGCGGGCTGGAGTGGTCGGATAGGAGACCTCGTGCGCAGCACGCTGCCAGGCTAGCCGCGTTCGATCCGCGGTGGGTCGATTGCGAGGGCGGTCCTACCCGGATGGACCACGAGGTGCTCAGGGAGTGACCCACTCCCCTGACGCTCACGTCGCGGGTTTCCGTTGGGCCCCTCACGGGTTGGGGCTCCGCCGGCGATCCCTCCGGTCGATGTGGCCCGCCGTCCTGCGAGAGAGGTGGGTCAGCCCACCGTCACCGTGGGCGCTCCGCCCGTCTCGTCGATGGGCTCGCCCATCTCCTCGGCGATGCGCATGGCCTCCTCGATGAGGGTCTCGACGATCTGGCTCTCCGGGACGGTCTTGATGACCTCACCCTTGACGAAGATCTGGCCCTTGCCGTTGCCGGAGGCCACACCGAGGTCGGCCTCGCGCGCCTCGCCCGGTCCGTTGACGACGCAGCCCATGACGGCGACGCGCAGCGGCACGGTCATGCCCTCGAGTCCAGCGGTGACCTCTTCTGCGAGCGTGTAGACGTCGACCTGGGCGCGGCCGCACGAGGGGCAGGAGACGATCTCGAGCTTGCGGGGGCGCAGGTTGAGGCTCTGCAGGATCTGGTTGCCCACCTTGACCTCCTCGACCGGCGGGGCCGAGAGCGAGACCCGGATGGTGTCACCGATCCCCTTGGAGAGCAGGGCACCGAAGGCGACCGAGGACTTGATGGTGCCCTGGAACGCCGGGCCGGCCTCGGTCACACCGAGGTGGAGCGGCCAGTCGCCGCGCTCGGCGAGCAGCTCGTAGGCGCGGACCATGACGACGGGGTCGTTGTGCTTGACCGAGATCTTGAAGTCGTGGAAGTCGTGCTCCTCGAACAGGCTCGCCTCCCACACGGCCGACTCGACGAGAGCCTCCGCGGTGGGCTTGCCGTACTTCTCCAGCAGCCGCTTGTCGAGGGAGCCCGCGTTGACGCCGATGCGGATGGAGACGCCTGCGGCCTTGGCGCGCCGGGCGATCTCGCCGACCTGGTCGTCGAACTGACGGATGTTCCCCGGGTTGACCCGGACCGCCGCGCACCCGGCATCGATCGCAGCGAAGACGTAGTTCGGCTGGAAGTGGATGTCCGCGATGACCGGGATCTGGCTCTTCTGAGCGATCGCGGGCAGCGCCTCGGCGTCGTCGCGGCTCGGGCAGGCCACGCGCACGATGTCGCACCCAGCTGCTGTGAGCTCCGCGATCTGCTGCAGGGTGGCGTTGACGTCCGTCGTCGGCGTCGTCGTCATCGACTGCACCGAGACCGGGGCATCGCCACCGACCTCGACCTTGCCGACCTTGATCTTGCGCGACTTACGCCGCGGTGCGAGGACGGGCGGCGGGAGAGCGGGCATGCCGAGTCCAACAGTCATAGGACCAGTATCCCAGGCGAACACAGGTGCCCTGTCGCCGACAAGGTGCTAGCCGAGCCGGACCGGGTTGACGAGGTCGGCGTAGATGAGGAGAACCGCCATGCCGATGAGCAGGATCGAGACGGCGTACGCGAGGGGAAGCGCCTTGGCGACATCGACCGGCCCAGGGTCCGGGAGCCCGCGGGCCCGGGCCCAGGCCTTCTTCACGGCCTCCCAGATCGCCCCGGCGACGTGTCCGCCGTCGAGCGGGAGGAGCGGGATGAGGTTGAAGACGAACAGCGCGATGTTCAGGCCCGCCAGGAGCAGCACCAGGGTGGCGAGCTTCTGTCCGGGGGTCTCGAAGAAGGTGATCTGGCCGGAGGCCACCTCACCGGCGATCCGGCCCACGCCGACGACGGAGACCGGGCTCTCGACGTCACGCTCCTGGCCGGTGAAGGCCGCGTTGTAGACACCGACGAGCTTCTGGGGCAGCTTGGCGACGATCTGCGCCGTCCCGCTCACCATCTCCCAGATCATCCCCGGGACCACGGTCGGACTCTGTCGCTCGATGGCCGTGACCGGCGCCGACGCGATCCCGAGGAACCCGGTCTGGACCATGACGGGGTTGCCGTCCGCATCCGTCACGGGCAGACCGTTCTCGTCCAGGGCGGGCAGCTCGTTCGTGATCGGGGTCGCCTCGAGAGTGAGTCGCTCCCCTGCCCGCTCCACGACGATCTCGGTCGGCTGTCCGGCGCGGGGTCGCACGATCGTCGAGACGTCGCGGTTCTGCTCGATCGGCTGACCCGCGACGGACACGATGACGTCGCCCGGCAGGATCCCCGCCTCGGCCGCCGGCGTGAGCGGGTCGTCCGCCGCGCATACCCGGTCGGCAGTGACCTGGTCCGCCGGCACGACGCACTGACTGACCTGGCCGACCAGGGCGCCCGGCTTCTCCACGGCCGTCCCGTAGGTCATCACCAGCCCCGCGAGAAGGATGGCTGCGAGCACGAGATTCATGACCGGCCCGCCCAGCATGATGATGATCTTCTTGCCGGTGCCGAGCTTGTAGAACACGCGGTCCTCGTCACCGGGGCGGAGCTCCTCGAAGGATGCGGCTCTGGCCTCGTCCACGAGCTGCGACATGCGTCCGGTGCTCGACACCCGGACCGTCCCCGGCTCCTGACCCGGCCGCGGCGGGAACATCCCGATCATCCGGATGTAGCCACCGAGGGGAATGGCCTTGAGGCCGTACTCGGTCTCACCGCGTCGGCGCGACCAGACGGTCGGCCCGAAGCCGACCATGTACTGCGGCACGCGGACCCCGAACTTCTTCGCGGGCACGAGGTGCCCCAGCTCGTGCCAGCCGATGGAGAACCCCACCCCGGTGGCCACGAACAGCACACCCAGGACATACCAGAGGACGTTCATCCATCTCCTCGACTCAAGAACTCGATCACCAGGTCTGATGCGTTGCTGTCTTCCGACCACGCGGGCGTGATCAGAGCGCCGGTGAGCCGGCCCCCGCGATCGTGGCGGCGGCGGCTGCGCGGGCCCAGGTGTCGGCCTGCAGCACCTGCTCAACGCTCAGCTCTGCCGTGGTGCTCCCGGGAGCATCGACTCCGGTGCTCACACTTCCACCGTCAGCGTACGCCTCGACGACCCGGGCGACCGTGTCGACGATGTCGAGGAAGCCGATCCGGCCGTCGTGGAACGCGTCGACGCACACCTCGTTGGCGGCGTTGTAGACCGCAGGGAAGGTGCCACCGGCGGCACCGACCTCTCGCGCCAGGCGCACGGCCGGGAAGGCGTCGTCGTCGAGCGGGTGGAAGTCCCACTGCTGCGCGACGGTCCAGTCGCACGGCTCGTCGACGTCCGGGAGGCGCTCCGGCCAGGACAGCCCGAGGGCGATCGGCACGAGCATCCGCGGCGGGCCCATCTGGGCGATGGTGGAGCCGTCGTGGAACTCGACCATCGAGTGGATCCACTGCTGCGGGTGGACGACGACGTCGATCTTCTCGAAGGGCAGGTCGAAGAGCAGGTGCGCCTCGATGACCTCCAGACCCTTGTTGACGAGCGTTGCGGAGTTCGTGGTGACGACCCGCCCCATCGCGTAGTTCGGGTGGGCCAGCGCCTCCTGCGGCGTGACGTCGACGAGCTCTCGGCGGGACCGCCCGCGGAACGGCCCGCCACTCGCGGTGACGACGAGGCGGCGCACCTCCTCGCGGCGTCCCCCACGCAGCGACTGGGCGATCGCGGAGTGCTCGGAGTCGACCGGCACGATCTGGTCAGGACCGGCCGCGGCCTTGACCAGCGGGCCGCCGACGATGAGCGACTCCTTGTTCGCGAGAGCGAGGACCGAGCCGGCCCGGAGGGCGGCGAGCGTCGGGCGCAGGCCGATCGAGCCGGTGATCCCGTTGAGGACGACGTCGGCACCGACCCCGGCTGCCGTCACCGCCGCCTCGTCCCCCACGACGACGTCGGGAGCGTATGCGTTGGGCGCCAAGCCCTCCCGACCCGCCACGCCGCGGATCGCCTCGCGCACCTCCTCGGCGCTGCCTGTGGCCATCGCGACGAGGGGTGCCCTCGTGGCCACCGCCTGCTCCGCCGCGAGCGCCGTGTTGCTTCCGGCGGAGAGAGCGAGGACCTCGTACCGACCAGGGTGCTCGTCGATGACCTTCAGGGCCTGGGTGCCGATCGACCCGGTCGAGCCGAGGATCGAGACGGTGCGGACGGCGGTGGTGGTCGGTGCGGTCACGGGGACCATTCTGCCCGGAGCCCGGACCGGCACCGTGTTGGCTGGACGAGGACCGTGGTGGCTGGACGAGGACCGTGGTGGCTGGACGAGGGCGGCTTGACGTAGGTCAAGGACAGATCCGGGCCAGTCGGGTGGAGTGGAAGAGCACCCACACCCACGACCACCGGGAAGGAACCTCCTCATGACCACCACCAAGACCACCCAGACTGCCGCCACGGCAAAGACCACGCAGGCGCCGAAGACCGTCAGGACCGCGACCATCCGCACCGAGCCGTTCACCTGCCCCTCGTGCATCACGAAGATCGAGGGAGCCGTCGGCGCCATGCCCGGGGTCCAGGACGTCCGGGTCATGTTCAACTCCGGCAAGGCCAAGGTCGTCTTCGACGAGGCCGTCGTGAGTGGCGAGCAGATCGCCGCGACGATCGACGCTCTCGGCTATCGCGTGACCAGTACGCGCGTCAGCTCCTGAGCAGGGGAAACCATGAACCCCCTCACGTCGAAAGCGAGAGTCGCCGGCCTGTCCGGCGCTCTGCTCGTGGTCGCCCTGGCCCTGCACCTGCTGGGAGAGGGTCCGCTCCACACCCTGCGGGACGCGGTCCTGATCATCGCGTCCCTCCTCGCGGGGACCCCGATCGCGGTCAGCGCCTGGAAGTCCTTGCGGCTCAGGCAGTTCAGCATCGATCTGCTCGTCACGGTCGCCGTCGTCGGTGCGCTCGTCATCGGTGAGTACGTCGAGTCCTCCGTCGTGTCGTTCCTCTTCGTCTTCGGCTCCTTCCTCGAGCTCCGCACGATCGAGAAGACCCGTCGTTCCCTGCGGGACCTGATCGACCTCGCACCCCAGGAGGCCGAGGTCATCCGTGCCGACGGACCCGTCACCGTCCCGGTCGACGAGGTCGAGGTCGGCGAGCGGGTCGTCGTCCGCACCGGGGGCAGGGTGCCTGTCGACGGCACCGTCGTCCACGGCCGCGCCTCGATCGACGAGTCGGCCGTCACCGGTGAGCCGCTCGCCGTCGTCAAGGACGTCGGCGACCAGGTCTGGTCCGGCACGGTCCTCGAGGGCGGATACCTCGAGCTCACCGCTGACCGCGTCGGCGAGGACACCACCTTCGCCCAGATCATCGAGCTCGTCGAGGAGGCGCAGGACTCCAAGGCGAGGACCCAGAGGTTCCTCGACCGCTTCGCCTCCTGGTACACCCCGATGATCGTCGTAGCGGCGGTCGTGGCACTCCTCGTCACCCAGGACCTCAGGTTCGCCCTGACCTTCCTGGTCATCGCCTGCCCCGGCGCGCTGGTCATCTCGACCCCGGTCTCACTCGTGGCCGGTATGGGTAACGCAGCCAGGCATGGCGCCCTCATCAAGGGTGGCGAGGCGCTCGAGCGGCTCGCGCGGGTCGACACCCTCGTCCTGGACAAGACCGGCACGATCACCGAGGGACGGCCGGAGGTGAGCCACGTCCTCACTGCCGGCGACGCATACTCCTCTGCGGATGTCCTGCGGCTCGTCGGATCGCTGGAGCAGGCGTCGGAGCACCCGCTCGGGCGCACCCTGGTCCGGGCTGCCCAGGAGCGGGACCTCACCCTCAGCCCGTCACCGGCGGGCGTGGAGGTCATCACCGGCAGCGGGATCCGCGGCCTGGTCGATGACGGCGGGACGGACCGCGCCGTCGCGGTCGGCAGCGATCGCCTGCTCAGCGACGGTGGGTATGCCGTGCCCGCCGATCTCGCAGCGAAGGCCCAGGCGCTCGAGCAGGCCGGCAGCACCGTCTCCTGGGTCGTCGTCGACGGCACCGTCGCCGGACTGGTCGCCGTCACCGACCAGGCCCGTCCGGACGCTCGTGAGGCGCTGGCAGTGTTGCGCCGCAAGGGAATCGACCGGATCGTGATGCTGACGGGCGACAACGCCCACACCGCGCGCGCCGTCGCCGACCAGGTGGGGATCGACGGGCCACAGGACGTCGTCTCCGCTCAGCTGCTCCCCCAGGACAAGGTGGCGGAGGTCAGGCGCCTGCGCGACGCGGGGCACCGCGTCGCGATGATCGGCGACGGCGTCAACGACGCCCCGGCCATCGCGACGGCCGATGTCGGCCTGGCCATGGGCGGCGGCACGGACGTCTCGCTGCAGACGGCGGACGTCGTCCTCGTCGGCAACCGGTTCGACCAGCTGATCCAGGCCCGCTCGATCGCCCGCGCGACTCTGTGGAACATGGCGCAGAACACCGCCATCGCGCTGGCGACCGTCGCCGTCCTGCTCGCAGGCGTCGTGGGCGGAGTCGTCACGATGGCGAGCGGCATGCTCGTCCACGAGCTCTCGGTGCTCGCGGTCATCCTCAACGCCATGCGGCTGGTCCGTCGCCGGGACAAGGATGCCGCTCAACTTGCCCGAGCGCGCCCGGCTGCGGCCTCACCCGTCGCCGGCGAGCAGCGTGAGCCCGTCCAGGTCGGATAGGACGATGTGACGTGCCCCGCGCCGGCTGATCATTCCGGAGTCGCTGAGCCGCCGCAGTGCGCGGCTCAGCGACTCCGGCGTGGTGTCCAGGAGTGAGGCGATGTCCTTCTTGGTCATCGGCAGGGTCACCTCGACGGCCCCGTCGACGTGCCGACCGGGCAGGGTGAGCAGATAGTCCGCCAGTCGCGCGGAGACCTCGGTGGACGTCACCGCGGCGAGCCGTGCCTCCGTCTCGTTGAGCCGTGCACTGAGCGTCCGGAGCATCCGCACAGCGATGGACGGGTGGGCGGCGACGAGCCGGGCGAGATCGGCATGGCGGAACACGCAGACGTTGGTCGGTTCCAGCGCGGTGATCGTGTGGTCCGGGCGTGCGCCGGTGAGGAAGGCCGACTCTCCGACGAACTCGCCGGGACCGAGAACCCGGACCAGGCGCTCCTGCCCCTCCGCAGTGGACCGGGTGAGCTTGAGCCGACCCGTGTGGACGACGAGGAGGTTGGAGACGTCGCTGCCCGCCGCATACGCGATCTCGTCGCGGGCCAGGTGCGCCGGGGTGGCGACCGAGGCGACCTGGAGCTGGTCGGCGCGACGCAGGCCCTGGAACACGGGGACCAGGGCGACACACAGGTCGGAGTCCTCGGAGGCGTCCTGATCGGCCATGGTCATGGATCAGCGGGTGATGACCCGCTCCTCGATGAGCCGCTCCTGGACGATGCCGCCGAACGGCACATAGCGGCCGTTGGCAAAGTCCTTCGGGAACTCGAGGTCGACGTTGTCGGCGCCGTGCCGGTTCTTCTCGATCGAGAACACCGACCACCCGCGGTACTGCTGCATCCGCGACAGGTCGTAGACGAGGTGCTCGCGGGAGACGATCTCCTCCTTGCTCGAGAGCACGATGATGACGTCCGCCTCGTAGGCGAGCGAGGATGCACCACGCAGGTCGTGGGCGCGCATCCGGTGCCCCGACGCCAGGCTGTCCGTCTGGGCAGCGGAGATCGCGATGATCGGACACCCCACGTCGAGCGCGAGGTCCTTGAGTGCCTCGGCGATGATGGCGACCTGCTCCTCCTCCCCGCCGGGGACGGGTACGGGAACCTTCTGGACGTAGTCGATCGCGACGATCGGCGGCTCGCCGTTCTCAGCCGTCATCTCGGCGATGATGGCCTCGATCGCTCCGAGGTCGGTCCCGGCGTTGGACTCGTGGATGGAGAGCCGATCGGCGTACTGCTCGAGAGCGAGCAGCGCCCCTGGTCCGTACGGGAGATGGCTCATCGCCGTGCGCATGCTCGACGGGGTGCCCTGCTGCTCCTCGAGGACCCGGCGGATGCCGTGCACCCCGGGTGCGAGACCGGGACTCTCCGCGAGCTCCGCGGCCTCGAGCGCGAGGAGACGCTCGAGCAGCGTGCCTGACTCGTGCTCGTACGAGAACATGATGGCCTGCCGCCCGGAGAGGGCGGCGGTGCGCAGGGCCTGGACGACGAACGTCGTCTTGCCCTGGCCCTGGGCGCCGGCGACGACGACCAGCTCACCGGAGCGCAGACCTCCGGACAGGGCCCGGTCGAGGACGTCGAAGCCGGTGGGCCACACCTCCGCGGCCGGACTGAGGCCCTTGCGCAGGGCATCGTCGGCCTCGGTGAGGACGGTGGACATGGTCCGCCGGCGGCGGCTCTGGATCACGGTGGCGCGTTCACTCACAGGGTCATCCCACCAGGTTCGGCCGGCATCAGGGGCCAGCGGTCCATGTGTTGTCCGTTCGTCCAGTCACACAGTGTTCGTCGAGTCACACCATGCGCTTCCGACCAGGCGATGCTCTTCCCACACATGCTCTTCCCACACATGGTCTTCCCACACATGGTCCTCCCACACATGGTCCTCCCACACGATGGCGTCAGGAGGCCGTCTCTACAGTGCGATCCCGACGTACTTGACCTCGAGGTACTCGTCGATCCCCTCGAAGCCGCCCTCCCGGCCGAAGCCGGAGTGCTTCACGCCGCCGAAGGGCGCCGCCGGGTTGGAGACGATGCCGGTGTTGACGCCGATCATCCCGAACTCCAGCGCCTCGGCGACCCGGATGACCCGGGCGTAGTCGCGCGTGAAGACGTAGCCGACGAGGCCGTACTCGCTCGCGTTGGCCTTGGCGATGACATCCTCCTCGTCACTGAAGGTGGTCACCGGCGCCACCGGGCCGAAGATCTCCTCCGAGAAGACGCGCGCGTCGGTCGGCACGTCGGCGAGCACGGTCGGCTGGTAGAAGAACCCGCGGCCGGCCTGCGGGGCGCCACCGACCAGCGCCTTTGCCCCGCGCGAGATCGCGTCCTGGACCAGCTCGTCGACCCCGTCGCGCGCCTTGGCCGTGATGAGCGGGCCGACGTCGACGCCCTTCTTGGTGCCCTTCCCCAGGGTGAGCGCGCCCATCCGGGCAGCGAGCCTGCTGGTGAACTCCTCGGCGACCGACTCGTGTGCGAAGAACCGGTTCGCGGCCGTGCAGGCCTCACCGATGTTGCGCATCTTGGCCAGCATCGCGCCCTCGACGGCCGCGTCGACATCGGCGTCCTCGAAGACGATGAACGGAGCGTTGCCGCCGAGCTCCATCGACACCCGCAGCAGCTGCTCGGAGGACTGCTTGACGAGGACCTTGCCGACCGCCGTCGAGCCGGTGAAGGTCAGCTTGCGCAGCCGCGGGTCGCGGATGATGGGCTCACTCACCTCCGAGGAGCGCGAGGTCGTGACGACGTTGACGACACCCTTCGGCACTCCGACCTGCTCGAGGATCTCCGCTAGCGCGAGCATCGTCAGGGGCGTCTCGTGGGCGGGCTTGACCACCATGGTGCACCCCGCGGCCAGCGCCGGCCCGATCTTGCGAGTTCCCATGGCCAGTGGGAAGTTCCACGGCGTGATCATGAAGGTCGGACCCACCGGCTGCTTCATCGTCAGCAACCTCGTCGCCCCGTTCGGCGCCACGGAGTACCGTCCGTGCACACGGACGGCCTCTTCGCTGAACCAACGGAAGAACTCGGCGCCGTAGGCCACCTCACCGCGCGCCTCGGCGAGCGGCTTGCCCATCTCGAGAGTCATCAGGGTCGCGAGCTCCTCGGTCCGCTCGACGACGGCGAGGTATGCGGCGCGCAGCAGCTCGGCCCGGTCACGGGGAGCGGATCTCGCCCAGTCCCGCTGGGCCTCCACTGCGGCGTCCAGCGCGGCCATACCGTCCTCGACCGAAGCGTCGGCGACGCTCGTGAGCACCGCTCCGGTCGCCGGGTCGTGGACGTCGAATCGCGCGTTGCCCGAGGCCTGTCGCCACTCCCCCGCAATGAACAGGTTGGTCGGGACCGATGCCAAGAGGGACTTCTGTGTCACAGCCATGTGCACAGCGTAGGGGTCGGTGCCGACGGCGTGGGGAGACCCTTGTCAACGCTACGGGGATAGGCCAAGGTATGACCCACGACACACTCCCCCCCCGGGCCCGGCCTGAGCCGGCCGTGGCCGGGCTGTCCCACATGAGGAGCGGCATGGTTTCGGTCAGTGTCACTGTGGACGGCGTCAGACGGACAGCCGATGTGGAGCCGCGAACGCTCCTGGTCCATCTCCTGCGCGAGCAGTTCGGCAGGGTCGGCACCGTCATCGGGTGCGAGACGAGCAACTGCGGGGCCTGCACGGTCCTGCTCGACGGCGTGAGCGTGAAGTCTTGCTCGGTCCTGGCGGTGCAGGCCGACGGAGCCACCGTCGACACGATCCAGGGACTGGCGGCGCCGGACGGCACCCTGCACCCGATCCAGCAGGCCTTCCACGAGAACCACGGTCTGCAGTGCGGCTACTGCACCCCCGGCATGGTCATGCGCACCGTCTCCCTTCTCCAGGAGAATCCCGACCCGACCGAGGACGAGGTCCGTGCAGGCCTCAAGGGCAACCTGTGTCGCTGCACCGGCTACCAGGGGATCGTCAAGGCGGTCCAGGCGGCAGCGGCGGCGTTGTCCACGAGCGCAACGTCGACCAGCGCAGAACGCACCCACGCGGCCTCGGAGGTGACCTCATGACGACCGCCCCCGAGATCGCACCGGAGCAGACCCCCGAGCGCGAGGTCGGCAAGGCACGGCTGCGTAAGGAGGACCACCGCCTCCTCACCGGTCGGACCCGGTGGACCGACAACCTCAACCTGCCCGGCATGGTCCACCTGGCCCTCGTCCGCTCCCCCTTCGCCCACGCCCGCATCGTCTCGATCGACACCAGCCAGGCGACCGCCGCGGACGGCGTCGTCGGGGTGTGGACCGGCGAGGACCTCCCTGAGCAGGGCGCGATGCCGATCGCCTGGACCGTCAGCGAGGACCTCAAGGTGCCGTCCTTGCTGCCGCTCTCGGTCGGCTCGGTCAAGCACGTCGGAGACGTGGTCGCGGTCGTCGCGGCCACCACCCAGGCCGCCGCCCTCGACGCCGCGGAGCTCGTCGACGTCGACTACGAGGAGCTGCCCGCCGTCGTCGACCCGCTGGCCGCCCTCGAGGAGGGGTCGCCGCTCGTGCACCCCGACCTGGGGACGAACGTCTGCGCGACGTGGGGCATGGACTCGGTCACCCTGGGCACCGGTGGCAACGTGGAGGAGGCCATCTCCGCCGCCGAGAACGACCCGGACCAAGTCGTCATCCGCCGGACCCTGCGGCAGAACCGGATCACCCCGGGCTTCATCGAGCCGCGCTCGATCGTCGTGGACCCGACCGCGGAGCAGGTCACGATGTGGTCGGCGACCCAGGTCCCGCACATCCTGCGCATCCTGCTCGCCATGACCCAGCCCATCGAGGAGCACCGGCTGAGGGTCATCGCGCCCGACGTCGGCGGGGGCTTCGGTGGCAAGCTGCAGGCGACCGCCGAGGAGGCCCTCGTCCTCCTCATCGCGCTGCGGCTGCAGACGCCGGTGAAGTACACCGAGACGCGCAACGAGTCGATGCAGTCGGCACACCACGCCCGTGACCAGATCCAGCGGCTCACCCTGGCGGCGCGCCGGGACGGCACGATCACCGCGTTCGACGTCGACCTCATCGCCGACATGGGTGCCTACCTCGGCATCCTCACGGCCGGCATCCCGCTCCTCGGCGGCTTCATGTTCAACGGGATCTACAAGATCCCCGCCTACCGCTTCTTCTGCACCGACGTCTTCACGAACAAGGTGATGACGGACGCATACCGCGGTGCCGGCAAGCCCGAGGCGACCTTCGGGATCGAGCGGATGATGGACGAGCTCGCCGCCGAGCTCGGGATGGATCCCATCGAGGTCCGCCGGCGGAACTGGATCAAGCCGGGGGAGTTCCCGTACGCCACCGTCGCGGGTCTGACCTACGACTCGGGCAACTACGACCAGGCCACCGACACGGCACTGGAGATGTTCCGCTACGAGGAGCTCAGGGCCGAGCAGGCCCGCCGCCGGGAGTCGAACGACCCGGTGCAGCTCGGCATCGGCGTGTGCACGTTCGTCGAGCTCTCCGGCCTGGCGCCGAGCCGGGTCCTGGGTTCGCTCAACTACGGCTCCGGCGGATGGGAGCATGCGAGCATCCGGATGCTCCCGACCGGCAAGGTCGAGGTCGTCTCCGGAGCGACTCCACACGGACAGGGCCACGCGACGGCCTTCGCCCAGCTCGTCTCTGACGAGCTCGGGGTGCCGTTCGAGGACATCATCCTCATCGCGGGCGACACCGCCTCCTCCCACAAGGGCATGGACACCTACGGCTCGCGCTCCCTCGTCGTCGGCGGGATGGCGATCGTCGGCGCGGCCCGCAAGGTCGTCGCCAAGGCGCTCCCCATCGCCGCGCACCTGCTCGAGGCGAGCCCGGAGGACGTCGAGTTCCGCACCGGCCGCTTCGAGGTCAAGGGCACGGACTCGTCGGTGTCGATGACCGAGGTCATGCTCCACACCTGGCTCTGTCACAACCTGCCGGACGGTCTGGAGCCGAACCTCGACTCCGACTACACCTTCGACCCGGAGAACTTCTCGTTCCCCACAGGCACCCACCTCGCCGCTGTCGAGGTCGACACCGAGACGGGACGGGTCCACGTGCGCGACTACGTCTGCGTCCAGGACGTCGGCGTCATCGTCAACCCGCTCATCGTGGACGGTCAGGTGCAGGGCGGCTTGAGCCAGGGCATCGGCCAGGCACTCTTCGAGGAGATCCTCTACGACGAGGACGGTCAGCTCAAGAGTGGCACCCTCGCCGACTACTACCTGCCGAGCGCCGTCGATGTGCCGCACTACCGCACGGCGTACACCGTCACCGAGGCGACGACCAACACCCTCGGAGTGAAGGCCGTCGGCGAGACCGGGACGACTGCGGCTCCGCCGGCGATCGTCAATGGTGTCCTCGACGCCCTTCGCCCCCTCGGCGTCCCGGACGTGACCATGCCCCTCACACCGGTGAAGGTGTGGTCCGCCATCCAGCAAGCTCGCGGCTCTCAGGAGGAGGTGACCGGATGAGGCCCGTCGACTTCGACTACGCCGCTCCAGAGGACATCGCCGGGGTGGTCCAGGCCCTCGTCGACGGCGGCGACGACGCGAAGATCATCAGCGGTGGGCAGTCACTCATGCCGGTTCTGCGTATGCGCATGGCCGCCCCTGAGCTCCTCGTCGACCTCCGCAAGGTCGACGGTCTTCGCGAGATCCGCCAGGAGGGAAGCGAACTCGTCATCGGGGCGATGGTCACCCACCACACGCTCGCGACCGACCCCCTCGTCGCAGAGCACGCCGGCCTCCTGGCCCAGGCGGCAGCGACCATCGGCGACGCCCAGATCCGCTACCGCGGGACGATCGGTGGCGCACTGGCCCACGCCGACCCCGCCGGCGACCTCGGTGCCGCCGTCCTCGCCCTCGACGGGTCGGTGGACATCGTGGGCCCGGCCGGGGAGCGCACGGTCGGTGCTGCCGAGTTCTTCCAGGACTACTTCACCACCGCCGTCGGTGAGGACGACGTGGCCGTCGCCGTGCGCATACCGAGTCATGCCGGCTGGGGCAGCTGCTACGAGAAGTTCACCGTGGTCGCCCAGGCGTGGGCGGTCGTCGCGGTCGGTGCGACCCTCCGGATCGCCGACGGTGTCATCCAGGAGGCGAAGGTCGCGATGGCCAACATGGGGCCCACTCCCCTGCGGGCCTCCCAGGTCGAGGCAGCGCTCGCCGGCGCCGCCGTCGACGCGGGCACCCTCGACGCCGCCGGCTCCCGCGCCGGTGAGGGCACCAACCCGCCGGAGGACAGCGCAGGAACTCCCGAGTACCGTCGCCATCTCGCCGGGGTGCTCGCCCGCCGGGCACTGCGGTCCGCAGCCGGCGTGGAGTGATCGGAGGAGTGCCGATGAGAGTCTCGATCAACTCCGACATGGGCGAGTCCGTGGGGATCCACTCGTTCGGACACGACGACGCCCTCCTCGGGCTCATCGACACCGCGAACGTCGCCTGCGGCTTCCATGCGGGCGACCCGAGCGGAATCGCGGAGACCGTCCGCAAGGCCGCTGCGGCCGGGGTGACCATCGGTGCCCACCCCGGACTGCCGGACCTCATCGGATTCGGCCGTCGGGAGATGAAGCTCCTGCCCGACGAGGTGCGGGACATCGTGCGCTACCAGGTCGGGGCCCTCGTCGGCTTCCTCGACGCCGAGGGGGTGCCGCTGGACCACATCAAGCCGCACGGCTCGCTCTACGGCATGGTCGCCCGCGACGAGGAGCTCATGGAGGCCGTCTGCGACGTCGCCGAGCAGTATGAGGTGGGCGTCTTCGGCATGACCGGCACCGCCCACGAGCGGGTCGCGTCGCGACGCGGCCTGCCGTTCACCTCGGAGTTCTACGTCGACCTGGGCTACCGCGCCGACGGCTCCCTCATCATCGCCCGGAGGCCCCAGGCCACTCCGGTCGAGATCGCCACCGAGCGCGCGAAGCGCGCCCTCACCGAAGGGGTCGCGATCGCCGACACCGGGGAGCGTCTCCCCATGACGTTCACGAGCATCTGCGTCCACTCCGACACCCCCAACGCCACCGACGTTGCACGGGCCATCCGGGCGGTCGTCGACGAGCACCGGGAAGAGCCCTGAGAACCACCCAGCACCACCCCCGAAGCCACCCACCCGAGACAACGAACAGATAGTCGACGAGAGCGAGCCCTCATGGCAGAGCACCAGGTCCAGTCCCCGCTGCCCGGCATCTTCTACCGCCGCCCGGCCCCCGACCAGCCGGCCTTCGTGGAGGAAGGCGACGCGGTGACGGCCGACCAGACGATCGGGCTGGTCGAGGTCATGAAGCAGTTCTCCGAGGTCAAGGCGGGGGCCTCCGGCACTCTCGTGTCGTTCACCGCGGAGAACGAGGGGCTCCTCGGACCTGGGGACGTCATCGCCACGATCGAGACGGACTGACGAATCCCATGCGTCGGCTCCTCATCGCGAACCGCGGCGAGATCGCGACCCGGATCATCCGGGCCGCCCGCGAGTTCGGGATCGAGTCCGTGGCCGTCTGCAGTGAGGCCGACGTCGGCGCCCTGCACGTGCGCATGGCCGACGCGCATGTCGTGGTGGGGCCGGCGCCCGCCGTGAAGAGCTACCTCAACACCGAGGCGTTGCTCGCTGCGGCAGCGCAGGTCGAAGCCGACGCTGTCCACCCCGGCTACGGGTTCCTCGCCGAGAACGCCCGGTTCGCCCAGGCCGTCATCGACGCGGGACTGACCTGGGTCGGGCCGACTCCGGACGCCATCAGTCTCATGGGCGACAAGCTCGGGGCCCGGGCCACCGCTCAGGCGGCGGGGGTGCGGACGGTCCCCGGCACCGTCGACCCGCTCCCCGACGCGGCCGCTGCCGTCGAGGCAGCCAAGGACATCGGCTTCCCGGTCGCGCTCAAGGCGTCTGCGGGTGGCGGCGGTCGAGGCATCCGGGTCGTCACGACGCCGGAGGAGCTCGCTGCCCAGTACCCGGTCGCGCAGGCCGAGGCGCAGGCTGCCTTCGGTGACGGAACGGTCTACCTCGAGCGGCTCGTCGAGCCGGCCCAGCACATCGAGGTGCAGGTCTTCGGCGACGGCGAGTCGGTCATCCACCTCGGTGAGCGAGCCTGCTCAATGCAGCGTCGGCGGCAGAAGGTCATCGAGGAGGCACCCGCACCCGGGCTTCCCGATCAGGTCCGAGCAGCCATGTGCGAGGCGGCGGTCGCGCTCGCCCAGCAGGTCCACTACCGGGGCGCCGGGACCGTCGAGTTCCTCTACGACCCGCAGTCCCAGGAGTTCTTCTTCCTGGAGATGAACACCCGGATCCAGGTCGAGCACCCGGTGACCGAGATGGTCTACGGCGTCGACCTCGTCCGTGAGCAGCTCCAGGTGGCCCGGGGCGAGCCGTTGTCGATCAGCCAGGAGGAGGTCGACCCGCGCGGGCACGCCATCGAGGTGCGTCTCACGGCCGAGAACCCTGCGTTCAACTTCCTGCCCAGCCCCGGAGTCCTCACCCGTTTCCGGATGCCCGGTGGACCGTTCGTGCGCGTCGACAGCGGCTTCGAGGAGGGCTCCCAGATCAGCCCGTACTACGACTCGTTGGTGGCCAAGATCATCACCTGGGGCCGCAACCGCGACATCGCCCGCACCCGGATGATCCGAGCCCTCGAGGAGGCCGACATAGGCGGGATCGAGACCACGGCGCAGTTCCTCCGCGACCTCGTCGACGTCCCCGAGTTCCGCTCCGGCGAGTACCACACGATGTTCCTCGAGCAGTACCTCGCCAGACCCGAGTCAGCAACCGCCCAGTGAGTCAAGGAGGCACCGTGACGACCCAGTCCAGTCGGTACACCTGGGGTGCCGATGAGCACCTCGTCGTGCAGATCTCGGAGGAGATGAGCCTGCCGGCGAACTTCACCGCGATGGCGATGAGTCGAGGGATCGAGGAGCGGGGGCTGACCGGGGTCACCGACATCTGCCCGTCCAACGCCTCCCTCCTCGTCCGCTTCGACCCCGACCTCATCGCCCCGCAGGCCCTCGAGGAGGCGGTGCGCGAGGTGGAGGCAGAGGTGGCGCACGACCCGCACCTGAGCCTGGAGACCCGGATCGTCGAGATCCCGGTCTGGTACAACGACCCCTACACCAACGAGACCGGGGCCAGGTTCCGCGACCGCCACCAGCGTCCAGAGGGCAACGACCTCGACTTCGCCGCGATCGAGAACGGGCTGGATTCCGCCGAGGCCTTCATCGAGGCCCACTCGTCCGCTCCCTGGATCACGTCAATGGTCGGGTTCGTCGCAGGCCTGCCCTTCCTGTTCCAGATGGTCGACCGCGACCGCCAGCTCGAGGTCCCGAAGTACCTTCGCCCGCGCACCGACACCCCGGAACGGACCATCGGACACGGGGGTTGCTTCTCCTGCATCTACTCGGTGCGCGGTGCGGGCGGCTACCAGATGTTCGGTATCACGCCGGTCCCGATCTTCGACCCCAAGCAGCGGCTGGCCGACTTCAGCGAGTTCATGGTCTTCTTCCGGCCCGGTGACATCGTGAAGTTCCGGGCCATCGACGAGGCGGAGTACTCCAGCATCCGGAGCGAGGTCGAGGCCGGCACCTTCCGTGGCCGGTATGCGCCGGTGGACTTCGTCCTCCAGGACTTCCTCGACGATCCCGATACGTACAACTCGCGTCTGCTGGAGGTGCTCGATGCCCATTGAGATCATCGAGCCGGGGCTCGGTAGCACCATTCAGGACCTCGGCCGGCCCGGCTACTACCGCTACGGCATCCCGCCGGGCGGCGCCGTCGACCTGTACTCCGCCCGCGCCGCCAACCTCCTCGTGGGCAACGACGAGGGGGCTGCCCTCATCGAGTCCCCGTACCTCGGCCCGAAGCTTCGCGCGACCGAGGACACCGTCATCGCGGTCACCGGTGCCCAGATGGAGCTCCAGGTCAACGGAGCCGGTGCACCGTCCTGGGAGGCAGTGCCGCTCAGCGCAGGGGACGTCGTCTCCTTCGGCTTCCTCACCGCCGGTGCCCGGATCTACATCGCGGTGGCCGGGGGCATCGACGTCCCCGAGGTCCTCGGCAGTCGCTCGACGTATGCGATCGGCAGCTTCGGCGGCTTCGAGGGCCGGGCCCTGCTGGCAGGCGACGTGCTGCCGACCGGCTCGGGCGGCGCCCGGCCGGGCCGATCCGTGCCGGAGGACCTGCGCCCGTCCTTCTCACGGAGTATCGAGGTCCGTGTCGTCATGGGCCTGTACGACTACCGGCTCTCGGAGGCCGGACTGCGGGCCTTCCTCGACGAGGAGTGGACGTTGAGTCCGGTGGCCGACCGGATGGGCTTCCGCTACAGCGGGCCCACGCTGGAGTGGATCGAACGGGAGCAGCCCTTCGGAGCCGGGTCGGACCCTTCCAACATCGTCGACGCCGGCTACCCGGTCGGCTCGATCCAGGTCCCCGGTGGCCTGGAGCCGATCATCCTGCACCGCGACGCCGTCTCCGGTGGTGGGTATGCGATGGTCGCCACCGTCATCAGCGCCGACATGGATCTCGTCGGGCAGTCCTCCCCCGGCGCGCGGACCCGCTTCCGGGCGGTCTCCCTCGATGACGCCCTGGCCGCACGGAGGGAGCGGGACGACCTGGTCGACGCGCTACGCGCTGCGCTCAGCTGAGCGCACCACGATCTGCGGATGGGGCGTGGCAGCCCCCTGCGACAGGAACGTCCTGTCGCGCCCCGGCCCGCCTGATCAGCGGCCGTCGAGCAGGGGCCGGCTCGGGTCCCAGGTCGTCCCGTCCCGCTGATCCTGACGCCGTCGGGCGATGGCCGAAAGAGCCTCGAGCGCAACGCGGTTCGCGAGCGCGGCGGTGATGTCGGCGTGGTCGTATGGCGGACTGACCTCGACGATGTCGATCCCGACCACGGGCAGCTCGAGGCAGATGCGGCGCACCGAGTCGAGGAGCTGACGGGCGGTGAGACCCCCGGGCTCGGGTGTGCCCGTCCCGGGTGCGTGGCCGGGGTCGCACACGTCGATGTCGACCGAGAGGAAGACGCCCTCGCACTCGTCGGTGGCGATGTCGAAGGCCTCGCTGAGGCAGTCCGCCAGCCCGCGGTGGACGATCTCGGTCATCTCGTACGACCGCATCCGCTGCTGGGCCATCCAGTCGAGGGTCTCCGGTCCCGGCCAGTAGCCGCGTAGCCCTACCTGGAGGAAGCGGTCTCCACGCAGCGCGCCCGACTCGATGAGGCGCCGCATCGGCTGACCGTGGCCCCAGAGGGAGCCGAACTCGATGTCGCCGGTGTCGGCGTGGGCGTCGAAGTGGATCATCGAGACCCGACCGTGGCCGAGAACGTTCGCGACACCCTTGGCATCCGGGTAGGCGATGGAGTGGTCGCCACCGAGGACGAGCGGAATCGCTCCCGAGCGGGTGATCGTCTCCACCGCCGACTCGATCCGACCCAGGGTCGTCTCGATATCGCCCGGCGGCAGCTCGACGTCACCCGCGTCGACGACCTTGAGATCCTTCAGACCGTCGGTGCGCAGGGCGAGCGACGGGCGCGATCCGTCGTGGGCCAGGTAGTCCGTTCCCCGGATCGCCATGGGTCCGAACCGCGTGCCTGGCCGGTGTGAGGTGCCCCCGTCGAAAGGTGCGCCGAGGATGACGACGTCGGCCCCCGCATACGACTCCGGCTCGCCGAGGTCGCAGGCCGGCACCCCGAGGAAGGTGAAGTCGGGGCCGAACTGCTGGCCGTAGCGGCCAGGGAACGCGGCGGTGCCGCTCACCGCTCCTCCATCCCCCAGGGCGAGCCGTAGCCCTCGGGCTTGGGCGCCTTGAGCAGCTCGAGGAACGGCACGGGGTCGAACGCCTCGGGCCCGAGGATCCCCGCGCCCTGCCAGGTGCCGTTCGCCAGGAGCTCGAGGGCGATGACGGGGTTGATGGCCGTCTGCCACACGACGCACTGCGCACCGTAGTCCCGCATCGTGTCGGCGTTGTCGCTCACGTGGTAGAGGTACACAGCCCGGGGCTGACCATCCTTGCCGGTGCCGGTGACATAGACGCCCGCGCAGGTCTTGCCCTCCATCCGGGGACCGATGGTGGCCGGGTCCGGCAGCACGGCGGCCACGACGTCGCGCGGACTGACCGACACGCCCTTGACCTCGACCGGGTCCGTCCGGTCCAGGCCGAGCGCGTGCAGGGTCTTGAGCATGCCGATCATCTCGGCGCCGAGGCCGTACTTGAAGGTGACCCGGTCGGCGTCGATCCAGCGCGGCATGAGGAGCACCTCCTCGTGCTCGACGTGCACGCACTCGACCGGGCCGATCCCCTCGGGGAAGTCGAAGACCTCCGACTCACTGAACGGAGGAAGCGTGAACCACCCCTGGTCCTCCTCGAACTCCCTGGCCCGCTCCCAGACCACGGGAGGGTTGAGGCACTCCTCGATGATGGTCCACATCGAGAAGCCTGGCGCGAACACCTCGTTGCCATCCTCGTCGCGGACGACGAGGTTGGCGCCGTCACGGACACCGAGCTCGTCGATGTGCGAGAACACGTGGTCCGCGGCGTACCGGGCGAACACGTCGGACAGACCCGGCTCGACGCCGATCCCGAGGAGGGCCAGTCGGCCGGCCTCCTCCCATGCCTGCTCCTGAGCGAACTGCTCGTCGCCGAGCTTGACGCCGACCTTGGCGTAGGGCTCGCTCGGGTGCGGTCGTGACAGGCTCATGGCCATGTCGAGGTAGTCGGCACCGGCAGCGAAGGCACCGTTGAAGATCGGCATGACGAAGCGCGGATCCACGGCGTTGAACACGTGGGTGGCCCGGTGCTCCCGGGCGAGTGCCGCGACGGCGGCCTCGTCGCTCGCGTCCACCTGCGCGGCCACGAACCGGCCCTCGCCGGCCCGCCGGGCCTGGGCCGCCTCGACGGTGGCCTGGGCCCGTCCCAGGTCGTAGTCGGCCACCACCCAGGCCTCGAAGAAGTCCCGCTCCACGGCGATCTTCACGGCCGCGTCGCCGACCCCGCCGGCACCGATCATCAGTACGCGCATGGGCTCATGCCTGCCGTTCGCGCCTGGCGCTGAGGATCTGGCCGATGATGACGATGAACAGGGCGAGGAGGAACATCACCGTGCCGACCACGAAGATCTCCACCGGGGTGCCGCGCTGCGCAGCGCCCCAGACGTACATCGGGAAGGTGATGGAGGACGGGCTCGCGTTGAAGTTGGTGATGATGTAGTCGTCGAAGGACAGCGAGAACGCGAGCAGAGCGCCCGCCGCGATCCCCGGCGCCGCGAGCGGCAGAGTCACCCGGAGGAACGTCTGCAGCGGTGTGGCACCGAGGTCCGCCGCCGCTTCCTCGAGCCGGGGGTCGAGGGAGCTCACCCTTGCCTTGACCGCGACGACGACGAAGGACAGGCAGAACATGATGTGCGCGATCGTGATGTTCATCGCGCCGGAGGGAATGCCGGCCATGACGAAGAGGGTGAGCAGGCTCGAACCCATGACGACCTCAGGGGTCGCCATCGGCATGAAGATGAGCAGGTTCGTCGCCGAGCGGCCGCGGAACCGGTGCCGCCCGAGCGCGAAGGCGACCAGGGTGCCCAGGATGGTCGCGACGAGCGAGGCGGTGAACCCGATCCGCAGGCTCAGGCCCAGGGCCTCGCAGATCCCCGGGTTGCCGCACGGGTTCAGCCACGCGTCGATCGAGAACTCGTTCCACTCGTAGTTGTAGCGACCACGGGGCTTGTTGAACGAGAAGATCGCGACGATGAGGTTGGGGATGAGCAGGTACCCGAGGACCACCAGCGCGGCGAAGAGGAGGAGATGCTTCCTGATCCAGGCCATGGCTACCGAACCTCCACCGTAGCTCGCCGGACGGGGACGTTGATCAGCTGGGTCGTCGACATGGGCTACACCAGTTCCTCGGTTCCGGCTCGCCGCACGTAGATACCGACGAGGGTGACGATCATGACGAGGAGGATGAACGAGAGCGCTGCCGCCTTGGGGAAGTCGAGGACCCGCAGGAACAGGCTGTCGATGACCTGACCGATCATCACGGTCTGGGTGTTCCCGAGCAGCCGGCTGTTGATGTAGTCACCGGTCGCGGGGATGAACGTCAGGAGCGTGCCGGCCACGACACCGGGCAGCGAGAGCGGGAAGATGACGTGCCGGAAGGTCTCCCAGCCCGACGCATACAGGTCCCGGGCCGCTTCCATGAGCCGGGGGTCCAGGCGTTCGAGTGCGGCGTAAAGCGGGAGGATCATGAACGGGAGGAAGTTGTAGGTCAGACCCGCCATGACGGCGAACTTGCTGTTGAGCAGCGTGCCGCCCTGCGTCAGCCCCATGATGTCCAGGAGGTTGATCAGTCCGGTCGTGTGCACGATGTCGGACACGACACCGCCGTCGCTGAGGATGATCCGCCAGGCGAGGGTGCGGATGAGGAAGCTCGTGAAGAACGGCGCGATGACGAGGATGAGCATGATGTTCTTCCACCGCCCCGCCTTCTGCGCCATGTAGTACGCGAGCGGGTACGCCAGGACCAGTCCCGCGATCGTCGCCGAGGCGGCATAGCCGAGGGAGCGGAGCAGGTGCGGCCAGTACTCCGAGAGCGCCTCGGGGTAGATCCCGACGTTCCCGGTGAGGACGTAGCCGTCATAGACGTTGCCCTCTTGCAGGGACTGCGAGCCCAGGGTGAACATCGGCGCCGCGTAGAACACCGCGAGCCACAGAAGTCCGGGCAGGAGCAGGGCGTAGGGAACCCAGTTGCGGCGCGTCGGCCGGGCTGCCGGGGCCGGGGTCCCGCCGACGGCGACCGCCATGTTAGCCATGGCGGATCTCCTCATCGAGAAGACCTGCATCCTCGTCCTGGCGGGCGTCGAGGACGAACTCGCTGCCCGGGTCCCACGAGATGTCGACCTTCTCACCGACCTTCGCGCGGGGTGAGCCGTCGTTGGGCTGGACCACGGTCACCTCGAAGCCCCACGGCAGCTGGACCAGGTAGTGCGTCGACACCCCGGTGAAGGAGTCATCGGTGATGGTGCCGGTGAGCTGGTTCGCGCCGGTGTGCCCGATCCGGAGCTTCTCGGGTCGGACCCCGACGAAGACGTCCCGCACGCCGGCCGGAACGTGTGCGGCGGCGATTCTGATCGGGTAGCCATGGCAGTCCACGTCGAGCAGCCCCTCCCCTGCGTCACCGACGATGCGTGACGTGAGCAGGTTCGACTGGCCGAGGAAGTTCGCCACGAAGGTCGAGGCCGGGTGGTCGTAGAGCTCGGTCGGCGTCCCGACCTGCTCGAGACGGCCGGCATTCATGACCGCGACTTCGTCGGCCATTGTCATGGCCTCTTCCTGGTCATGGGTGACGTGGACGAAGGTAATGCCGACATCGAGCTGGATCCGCTTGAGCTCGATCTGCATCTGGCGACGCAGCTTCAGGTCAAGGGCGCCGAGGGGCTCATCGAGGAGGAGGACGTCCGGACGGTTGACCAGGGCCCGGGCGAGCGCGACTCGCTGCTGCATGCCACCGGAGAGCTGGTTCGGCTTCTGCTTGGCCCGGTGTCCCAGCTCGACGAGGTCCAGGGCCTCCTGGGCCTTCTTCATCGCCTCCTTGTCGCCGCGTCGCTTCAGACCGAAGGCCACGTTCTCGATGATCGTCATGTGCGGGAAGAGCGCATAGCTCTGGAAGACCGTGTTGACGTTGCGACGGTAGGCCTTCGTGTGGGTGATGTCGGTGTCGCCGATGAAGATCGAGCCGCCCGTGGGCTCCTCGAGCCCGGCGATCATCCGCAGGGTCGTCGTCTTGCCGCAGCCCGAGGGGCCGAGCAGCGCGAAGAACGACCCCTGCGGAATCGTCAGGTCGAGCGGGTGGCACGCCGTGAAGTCGGCGAACTGCTTGCTCAGCTGGACCAGGCGCAGGTCGCCCGACGGATTCTCTGCCACGTCTCTCTCCTCTGGCTGTTGGGCGTCTTGCTCGTCGCGCTCTCGGCAGCCCTGCTCAGCCGACCACGATGGACTGGAAGCGGGCGGTGAAGTCCGACTCCTCGGCGTCGGTCAGACCGCGGAAGACCTGGGCCCTGGAGAGCACCTCGTCGGTGGGGACGATCAGCTCGTTCTCGGCGAGCTCCGGGTCGAGCGCGACGAGCGCCTCGGTGGTCCCCTGGACCGGCGGGATGTAGTTGACCCACGCCGCGACCTCAGCCATGACCTCCGGGTCGTAGTAGTGGTTGATGAGCAGCTCGGCGTTCTTCTTGTGCTTGGCCATGTTGGGGATGACGAAGTTGTCCGACCAGATGGTGAAGCCCTTGGGGGGAAGCGCATACCCCAGGTCCGGGTTGTCGAACTGGAGCTGGACGACGTCACCGGTCCAGGCGATGCAGGCGGCGATGTCGCCGGATGCGAGCGGCTGCGTGTACTCGTTGCCGGTGAAGCCCTGGAGCTGACCACGGTCCTTCGCGTCCTGGATGACCGCGAGCGCCTCGTCGAAGTCCTCGGCGGTGAAGCTCGTGATGTCCTTGCCGAGCTCGAGGAGGATGAGGCCGACGGTGTCGCGCATCTCCGTCAGCAGGGTGACCCGACCCTTGATCGCCGGGTCGTTCAGGAGCTGGTCGATGGACTCGATCCGCTTACCGCCGGTCGAGGCAGGGTTCCAGGCGATGCCGGCGAAGCCCGACTGCCACGGGAGGGAGAACTTGCGGCCCGGGTCGAACTCCACGTCCGAGAGCGAGTCGACGACGTTGCTGCCGTTGGGGATGTTGTCGTAGTCGAGCTCCTGCACGAAGCCCTGCCGGATGAGGCGGGCGACCATCCAGTCGGTGCTGCACCACACGTCGCGGCCGGTGTCCTGCCCTGCCTCGAGGAGAGGTCGCACCTTGGCGTAGAACTCGTCGTTGTCGTTGTAGTCCTCGGTGTAGTTGACCGCGATGCCGGTCGCTGCCGCGAACGCGTCGATCGAGGGGCGGTTGCCGTCGTCGTCGACGTCGATGTACTCCGGCCAGTTGGACCAGTTGACGACCTTCTCGCTGTCCGAGAGGTCCTCGGCGCTGGCCCCGCCTGTTGCCGTGCCGTTGGAGCCCTGGTTGCGGCCGGCGCTCCCGCAGGCGGACAGCGCGGCGACGCCCAGTCCGGCCATGCCGAGCATGGCGGTGCGACGGCTCACGAGACCGCGGCCGAGCGCGGCGCGGAACGCGAGACTGTTCAGGTCGGGGTTGGAGCTCATGAGAATCTCACGCCCTTCTGTGGGATGTGGCAGGGGTTCGGACGGTCGGCACGGCGTCGGGCCGACCTGCAGGGGGTTGCAGGGTATGCGTCACGGCCGGGGCGGAAAAGGATCTGCCCAGGTGGTGGTCACCGGTCGGTCGGGCGCACATGGGTCGGAGGTTATCGCGGCCGGTTCAGCCCTCGATGTTGGCCATGACGTGCTTGATCCGGGTGTAGTCCTCGAGGCCGTACATCGACAGGTCCTTGCCGTAGCCGGAGTGCTTGAAGCCACCGTGGGGCATCTCGGCCACGAGGGGGATGTGGGTGTTGATCCAGACGCAGCCGAAGTCGAGGGCCTTGCTCATCCGCAGGCCTCGGGCGAGGTCCTTGGTCCACACCGAGGAGGCCAGTCCGTACTGCACGCCGTTGGCGTAGGCGAGGGCCTCCGCCTCGTCGCTGAAGCGCTGCACGGTGATGACCGGGCCGAAGATCTCGTTCTGGATGACCTCGTCGTCCTGGCGCAGTCCGGACACGACAGTCGGCTGGAGGTAGAACCCGTCGCCGAGCTCGGAGATCCGGGAGCCGCCGGCCTGGACCGAGGCGTGGCTCGGGAGGCGCTCGAGGAAACCCGTCACGCGCTCGAGCTGGTTCGCGTTGTTGACCGGACCGAGGAGCGCATCCTCGTCGTCGGGGAGGCCGACCTTGGCCTGGGTGGAGGCGTACTCCGCCAGCGCAGCGACAAAGTCGTCGTGGATGCCGTCGGCCACGAGCACCCGGGTCGCCGCGGTGCAGTCCTGACCGGCATTGAAGTAGCCCGCGACCGCGATGCCCTCGACGGCAGCCTCGATGTCCGCGTCGTCGAAGACGATGACGGGAGCCTTCCCACCGAGCTCGAGGTGGACGCGCTTGAGCTGGCGGGACGCGCTCTCCGCGACCTGCATGCCGGCTCGGACCGAGCCGGTGATCGCAACGAGGTCGGCCCTCGGGTGCTCGACGAGCGCGCGGCCGGTCTCCCGGTCACCGGTGATGACGTTGAGGGCGCCGGCGGGCAGGTGCTTGCCCGCGATCTCCGCGAGCAGCAGTGTGGTCTCCGGCGTGGTGTCGCTGGGCTTGAGCACGACGGTGTTGCCCGCCGCCAGAGCCGGGGCGAACTTCCAGACGGCCATCATCATCGGGTAGTTCCACGGCGTCACCTGGCCGACGACCCCGATCGGCTCGCGCCGGATCCAGCTCGTGTGGCCGCTCATGTACTCCCCGGCCGACTTGCCCTCGAGCACCCGCGCGGCGCCGGCGAAGAAGCGGATCTGGTCCACCATCGGGGGGATCTCCTCCGAGGCGGTGAGCGCATAGGGCTTGCCGGTGTTCTCCGCCTCGAGGTGGATGAGCTCCTCGGCGCGCGCCTCGATGTCGTCGGCGATCTTCAGCAGGGCCTGCTGCCGCTCACTCGGCGTGGTCTGGCCCCACTCCGCGAACGCGGCTGACGCGGCGGTGTAGGCGGCGTCGACGTCCTCCGCCGAGCTGACCGGAGCCGTGGCCACGACGGCACCGGTGGCCGGGTTGACCAGCTCGGACGTGGTCTCGCTGCGCGCGTCGACGAACTCCCCACCGATGTAGTTCTGCAGGGAACGGGGGCTGCTCATGTCAGATGGGCCTTTCCTGTCACATGTCATCCGGGACCCACGGGGTCGCCGGGCACGATCGGATGTGGTCACACGATAGACGAGACCCTCAACGATTTCGGGTGAGCCAAGGTAACAATCTTGTGTAAAGCGCTCCCCGCGTGACCTCCCCACGACGGATTCCTGCGCGTCCACCTCGCAAGCCCACGAGAACGTGTGCCACGATGAGCCGTATGCGTAGCCCGTCCAGAGGATTCCGCTCGACGCAGCGTTCCACGGCCGATCCCCGCCTGGACGAGATCTCGAAGTCGATCATCGAGGTGCTCCAGGTCGATGGCCGGGCCTCGTATGCCGCGATCGCCAAGGAGGTCGGCCTCTCGGAGGCCGCGGTCCGCCAGCGCGTCCAGCGACTGCTCGACGCGGGAATCATGCAGATCGTCGCCGTCACCGACCCCATCCAGGTGGGCTTCCGACGGCAGGCGATGATCGGTCTGCGGGTGCAGGGCGACCTCAGCGTGGTCGGTGACGCTCTCTCCGAGATGCCCGAGGTCGACTACGTCGTCACCACTGCGGGCAGCTTCGACATCCTCGCCGAGGTCGTCTGTGAGGACGACGAGCAGCTGCTCGAGCTGCTGTCGACCCGGATCCGTCAGCTCCCCGGCGTCCTGAGCACCGAGACCTTCGTCTACCTCAAGCTCAACAAGCAGCACTACAACTGGGGCACCCGCTGAGCCCGCCCCCCTCCCGAGGAACCGATTGAGATGACCGAACCCACGCATACCTCCGCGACGATGTCCGGCGTGACCCCCGCCGGCACGGGCTACCACGAGGCGGCCCGCGACCACCTGTGGATGCACTTCACCCGCCACTCCACCTTCGAGCCGGCCGCCGTCGGCGGTGCCGACCAGCGCGTGCCGGTCATCGTGCGCGGCGAGGGCCACCGCATCTGGGACGACCAGGGCCGGGAGTACATCGACGGCCTGGCCGGACTCTTCGTCAACCAGGTCGGGCACGGCCGCACCGAGATCGCCGAGGCGATGGCCAAGCAGGCCGGCGAGCTCGCGTTCTTCCCGCTGTGGTCGTTCGCCCACCCGCGCGCGATCGAGCTCGCCGAGCGACTCGCGGGCGAGGCGCCGGGCGACCTCAACCGGGTCTTCTTCACCACCGGGGGCGGCGAGGCGGTCGAGACGGCCTGGAAGCTCGCCAAGCAGTACTTCAAGCTGGTCGGGAAGCCGACGAAGCACAAGGTCATCTCCCGGTCGGTCGCCTACCACGGCACCCCCCAGGGTGCACTCTCGATCACCGGTATCCCCGAGGCGAAGAAGGCCTTCGAGCCGCTCGTCCCGGGGGCCTTCAAGGTCCCCAACACGAACCTGTACCGCGCCCCCGAGCACCTGCGCGACGACGAGAAGGCCTTCGGGCAGTGGGCTGCGGACCGGATCGCCGAGGCGATCGAGTTCGAGGGCCCGGACACGGTCGCCGCCGTCTTCCTGGAGCCGGTGCAGAACTCGGGCGGCTGCTTCCCTCCCCCGCCCGGGTACTTCGAGCGGGTCCGCGAGATCTGCGACGAGTACGACGTCCTCCTCGTCTCGGACGAGGTGATCTGTGCGTTCGGACGGATCGGGTCGATGTTCGCGTGCGACGACTTCGGCTACCAGCCCGACATCATCACCACCGCCAAGGGGGTCACGAGCGGATATGCGCCGCTCGGCCTGATGGTCGCGAGCGAGCGCCTCTTCGAGCCGTTCCGCAAGGACCACACCGTCTTCGCCCACGGCTACACCTGGGGCGGCCACCCTGTGTCGTGCGCCGCCGCCATGGCGAACCTCGACATCTTCGAGCGCGAGGGGCTGACCGACCACGTGAAGCAGCACGCGGGCGACTTCCGTGCCGCGCTGGACACCCTGGCGGATCTGCCCATCGTCGGTGACGTCCGCGGGGCCGGCTTCTTCTACGGCATCGAGCTCGTCAAGGACAAGGACACCCGCGAGACCTTCGACGACGACGAGTGCGAGCGACTGCTGCGCGGCTACCTCTCGCCGGCGCTGTTCGACGCCGGGATCTACTGCCGCGCGGACGACCGTGGCGACCCGGTCATCCAGCTCGCTCCCCCGCTGACCATCGGCCCCGCCGAGTTCACCGACATCGCCTCGCGGCTGCGGTCCGTCCTCAGCGACGCGGCGAAGCACCTGTGACGTCGAAGCACGTGTGACGTCGAGAAGCACTGATGTTCGAGAAGCACGGATGACGTCGAGAAGCACGGATGAGGTTCTGACACCGATGCCGACACAAGCGCTCTCAGGCGAGGGCAGCACGCACAGCGGGTCGCCGGTGCGTGCGCCACTGTGGTGGGACACCGCGGGCACGGCGCCGTCCTACACCGGCGAGATTCCCCAGACCGTCGATGTCCTGATCGCCGGGGCGGGCTTCACGGGTCTGTGGACCGCCTACTACCTCCTCGAGCACCGGCCCGACCTGTCCGTGCTCATCCTCGAGGCCGAGCACGTCGGCTTCGGGGCCTCCGGCCGCAACGGAGGGTGGGTCTCGTCGTTCTGGCCGGTCGAGCCCGACCGGATCGCCGCCTCCCACGGCAGGGACGCGACGATGGACTTCATCGCCGCGGTGCGCGAGACCATCGACGAGGTGGGCGCGGTCTGCGGCGCCGAGGAGATCGACGCGGGGTTCGTCAAGGGCGGCGCTCTCTCCCTCGTGCGGTCACCGGCGCAGCAGGTGCGAGCCCGCGAGGAGGTGGGCCACGGGCAGCAGTGGGGTCTGGACACCCGCTGGCTCGACCGTGACGAGGCCCGCGAACGGCTGCACGGCCAGGACGTCCTCGGCGCGACCTTCAACCCGCACTGCGCGCGGGTGCACCCGCGCCGACTCGTCAACGGTCTGGCTGCTGCGGTGCACCGGCGCGGCGGGATGATCCGCGAGCGCACTCCCGTCGCGCGGCTCACCCGGAAGGTCGTCGTCCTCGGGGACGGCCGACGCATCAGCGCCAAGCATGTACTGCGTGCCACGGAGGCATGGACCTCGCACCTGCCCGGTCAGGAGCGGGACATCGCACCCGTGTACTCCCTCATGCTCGCCACGGCGCCGCTGACGGCCGAGCAGTGGGCGACGATCGGCCTCGCCGAGCGGGAGGTCTGGGGCGACCACGGGCACGTCGTCATCTACGGGCAGCGCACCGTCGATGACCGGATGGCGTTCGGTGGACGAGGGGCGCCCTACCACTTCGGATCGGCGATCCGGCCCGAGTTCGACCAGGACCAGCGGGTCTTCGACGACCTCGCCCGCGTGCTCCGCACGATCCTGCCGCAGCTCGAGGAGGTGCCCATCACGCATACCTGGGGCGGCCCGCTCGGGATCGCCCGCGACTGGCACCCGTCGGTGGGGTATGCGGACGGGTTCGGCTGGGCCGGAGGGTATGTCGGTGACGGCGTGGCCGCGACCAACCTCGCCGGCCGCACCCTCGCTGACCTCGTCCTGGACCGGCGCACGGCACTGACCCGCCTCCCGTGGGTCGGTCACCGCTCCCCCCGCTGGGAACCGGAGCCCTTGCGTTGGCTCGGGGTGAATGCGGGACTGCGGCTGGCGCACCTGGCCGACGCCGAGGAGGCCCGGACCGGCTCGCCGGCGAAGCTCGGGTCGGTCGTCGACCGGCTCACCGGAGGGCACTGAGCCGACCAGCTGCCGTGGCGTGGGCGGCGCGTGAGCGCCTTGCGCATGAGCGCTATCTCTCAGGTGGCTTCGTCAAGTGCTTCGCCTATGAGTGCTTCGTCTATGAGTGCTTCGTCCGGATTGCCTGGCCCGTGAGCGCTATGTCTGTGACTGTGATCGCCCTGTCGGCCGACTAGCGTTGACCCAATGCAGGAGATCCGTACGCACGAGGACTTCCAAGCGGCACTGGATGCCGGCGTGCCGCTGACCCAGCTCCGCATCCAGGCGCTCGACCTCGGCCCGTTCGAGGAGCAGCTCTACGCCCGGACGGATCTCGAGGGTCTCGTCGTGCTGGGCGGGTCGATCCCACCGAAGCTCGACACGCACCTGCGCAAGTACGGGGCGATCATCTTCCCCCGCCATCCGAGCGCACCCGTAGCGGTCTACCGCGACCGGCTCTACCACCCGGCCGAGCTCTACAACGGGATCACGCACGGGTACGAGGAGACCCCGGACGCACGGGCCTACCGGTGGGCGCAGGACAGCGAGCTCGGCAAGGACACCTACGTCTCGATGCTCAAGGCCATCCACGACGATGCCATGAGCGACGCCGTCTCGGACCTGCTCGCGGGGCGTCGGGTCGCCGGCGTGATGGGTGGGCACAACCTGGCCCGCGGGTCAGCGGGGTACCGCGCCGCCGCCGAGCTCGGGCACGCGCTCGCGCAGGCCGGCTATCTCGTCATCACCGGCGGAGGTCCGGGAGCGATGGAGGCCGCGAACCTCGGGGCGTTCACCCGGTCGGCCGAGCAGCTCGAGTACGCCCTCGAACGACTCGCCGCCGTCCCCTACTTCCACCCGAGCATCGACGACTGGGCACGGCTCGCCTTCGAGGTGCGCCGCGACATCGCCAACGGTCAGGAGCGCGACGAGCTCCCGCACAGTCTCGGGATCCCCACGTGGTTCTACGGTCACGAACCGCCCAACGTGTTCTGCCACGGCGTCGCGAAGTACTTCTCCAACGCCGAGCGCGAGGACGGGCTCATCGCCGCGGCCAACGCCGGCATCGTCGTCCTCCCCGGTGCCGCCGGGACGGTCCAGGAAATCTTCCAGGCGTGCACGCCGCTGTACTACCACGACGAGTCCCGCCCCGGACACGACCTTCCCCGCCTGGTCCTCCTCGGCGTGGAGCACTGGACCGAGGTCCTTCCTGCCTGGCCGCTCGTCAAGGCACTCGCCGCGGGCCGGCCGATGGCCGAGCACATCCATCTCGTCGACGACGTCCCGGCGGCGATGGAGTTCTTCGAGCCCGCGACGGTCCCCGGCTAGGCCGAAGTGGCCGGTCGGTGGTGTGGGGTCGCGCGCACTACTAAGCACGCGGGGGCACCCACAAGCAGCTGGCGAAAACAACGGGTGCTTGTCCGCGCGCGGCAACGCACGCGGGGGCACCCACCAGCAGCGGGCCAGAACAACGGGTGCTCGTGCGCGCGCAGCAACGCACGCAACACCACCCACACGCTGCGCTGCGCGCGACAACAGGTGCTTGTGTGCGCACAGCAACGCACGCAACACCGCCCACACGCTGCGCTGCGCGACAACGGGCGGCCGTCCGCGCTGATCAGCCCCGTGCGCCGAAAAGGGGGTGAGCCCTGTCGGAGCACGGCACTAGCATCGCGCGGGTGACCTACATCTACGCTCAAGACCTGCGTAAGACCTACCGATCACGGTCAGGGGAGGTCCACGCCCTGGCCGGCCTGAGCCTGAGCGTGCCGCAGGGGACCGTGAAGGGGCTGCTCGGACCGAACGGTGCCGGGAAGACGACCACAGTCAAGGTGCTCAACACCCTCATCGAGCCAGACTCCGGCACCGCCTCGGTGGCCGGAATCGACGTCCTCGCCGACCCGGGAGGGGTCCGTAGGGTGATCGGCGCCAGCGGGCAGTACGCCGCGGTTGACGAGAACCTCACCGGCCTGGAGAACCTCGAGATGGTCGGCCGGCTCTACCACCTCGGCGCGCGGCGGGCCAAGGCACGGGCGCAGGAGCTCATCGAGGCCTTCGACCTCACGGATGCCGGGGACCGCCAGGTCAAGGGCTTCTCCGGCGGTATGCGCAGACGCATCGACCTGGCCTGCGCCCTCGTGAACACTCCCCCGGTCCTCTTCCTCGACGAGCCGACGACCGGCCTGGACCCGCGCAGCCGCATCGGGATGTGGGACGTGATCCTGGGCCTGGTGCGGGAGGGCACGACGGTGCTGCTGACGACGCAGTACCTCGAGGAGGCCGACTACCTCGCCGACCACATCAGCGTCGTCGACCACGGGGTCGTCATCGCCGAGGGCACCGCCGATGAGCTCAAGGCCGAGGTGGGCGGCCACAGAGTTGTGATCACCCTGGTCCACGAGGCCGACGCCGACACCGCACGGGCTGTCCTCGCCCGGCACGGCTCCGGGGAGGTCCGGACCCACACCTCGGGGCGCACTCTGGACGTTGCCGTGGAGGAGGGACCACCCAGCCTGCAGCGGGTGCTCGCCGCACTCGAGCAGGCGAGCATCCCTCTGCACGACGCCGGCATCCGTCGCCCCACGCTGGACGACGTCTTCCTGACCCTCACCGGCCACGACAGTGGTGCGGAGAATGAGAGCGAGCTGAGCGCATGACCACCACCGCGACCCCGTTGCAGACCCGCGAGCCCGCCCAGGACGCGCCCGTAGGCCCGCTCGCCACCTGGCTGTCGGACGGTTGGACCGTCACGTGGCGCAATCTCCTCAAGCTGCGCCGGAACCCCGAGATGCTCGGCTTTGCCGTACTCCAGCCGATCATGTTCGTGCTGCTGTTCTCGCAGGTCTACGGCGGATCGATCCAGATCGACGGAGGCGACTACACCGACTACCTCATGGCCGGCATCTTCGGTCAGACGGTGCTATTCGGCTCGACCTTCTCGGGCTACCAGATGGCGCAGGACCTCAAGGAGGGTCTGATCGACCGCTTCCGAACGCTGCCGATGCACACGTCAGCCGTGCTCGTGGGCCGCACCAATGCCGACCTCGTGCTCAACACCATCTCGATGGTCATCATGATGCTGACCGGAGCGGTCGTCGGCTGGCGCTACACGAACGGCACCTTGCAGTTCCTCGCCGGCGTGGCGCTGCTCCTGCTGTTCAGCTATGCCTTCAGCTGGGTCATGGCCCTGCTCGGGATCATGGTCCGCTCACCCGAGGTGATCAACAACGCCGCCTTCATGGTCCTGTTCCCACTGACGTTCATCTCGAACGCCTTCGTGCAGGCCTCTCGCCTACCGGGCCCTCTCGAGTTCATCGCGAACTGGAATCCGGTCTCGGCGCTGGTCCAGGCAGCGCGTGAGCTGTTCGGCAACACCGGCACGGTGCCTCCGGCGGACACCTTCCCGATGCAGCATCCCGTCCTGACGGTCATCGGCGGCTCGATCGTCATGCTCGCGGTCTTCGTCCCCTTGGCCGTCTCCCGCTTCCGGCACGTGTCCTCGCGCTAGGCCTGCAGGCGCACGGGCTCTCCACGACAGATCCCACGAGAACCGGCCGACCTGGGGCGGGACCGGTCGCAGGGCTCCGGTCGCAGACATCACCCGGCGGCTGGAAGGGGGCGCACAAGGGCGCCCCATCGGCTCAGGGGGTGGCTTCGCGGGGTGGCTGGCCGGCGGCGAGCTGGCCACAGGCCCCGTCGATGTCCGAGCCCCGGGTGTCGCGCACGGTCGTCGGAATGCCGTGCGCCCGCAGCCGCTCGACGAACTGCTGCTGCACCCCGGGCCGTGAAGCCGTCCACTTCGAGCCGGGCGTCGGGTTGAGGGGGATGGGGTTGACGTGCACCCACCCCTTGCCGCGAGCAGCGAGCTTCTCGCCCAGCAGATCGGCGCGCCAGGCCTGGTCGTTGATGTCCCTGATCAGCGCATACTCGATCGAGACCCGACGTCCGGTGGTGTCGAAGTATCGGCGGGCGGCATCGAGGGCCTCATCGACCTTCCACCGGGTGTTGATGGGGACGAGCTCGTCGCGCAGCTCGTCGTCCGGGGCATGCAGCGACAGTGCAAGGGTCACCGGAATGCCTTCGGCGGCGAGCCGGTCGATCCCCGGGACCAGCCCGACGGTCGACATCGTCACGCCTCGTGCCGACATCCCGAGCCCGTCGGGCGCCGGGTCGACGAGGCGGCGGATCGCCCCGACCGCTGCGCGGTAGTTCGCCAGCGCCTCCCCCATACCCATGAAGACGACGTTCGAGACCCGCAGCGGAGCCGCCCGGTCGTCCGCCGAGACCCCGGGAACCTTGCCCTGCCGAAGCAGGCGGGCGGCATGGACGACCTGCTCGACGATCTCTGCGGTCGAGAGGTTGCGCGTGAGTCCGGTCTGTCCGGTCGCGCAGAAGGGGCAGTTCATGCCGCAGCCGGCCTGGCTCGAGATGCACATCGTCACCCGGTCCGGGTAGCGCATGAGCACAGACTCGACGAGGGCGCCGTCGTGCAGACGCATGACGGACTTCACCGTCATGCCGTCATCGGTCGTGATCGTGTGGATCGGGGTGAGCAACTGCGGCATCGCCGTGGTGACGAGCGTCTCCCGCTCACTCTTGGGCAGGTCTGTCATTTCCTCCGGGTCGATCACCAGCCGGTCGAAGTAGTGCACAGACAGCTGTCGGGCGCGGAACCCCTTGAACCCGAGGGACTCCACGAACTCCTTGCGCTGCGCCATGGGCAGGTCGACGAGGTGGGTCGGTGGCTTGCCGCGACGGGGCGCGGTGAACACCAGCTGGCCCGGGCGGGGCCGGGGGGTGGGGAGGGATTCGGTCATGGCAGCTCGTCAGGCGATCGGGACCACGAAGGAGAGGCTGATCCACAGCAGCGGAGCCGTCATCACGAGGCTGTCGATCCGGTCCATGACGCCACCGTGTCCAGGCAGGAGGTTGCCCATGTCCTTGACCCCCAGGTCGCGCTTGATCGAGCTCTCGATGAAGTCGCCGATCGTCGCCACCGCGGCCGAGAGGGCACCGATCACCGCTCCGTGCCACCAGGTGGCCTCCGGCCAGAACTGCCACATGGCGACCCCGCCGATGATCGCGCAGGTCAGCACCGACCCGGCGAAGCCCTCCCAGGACTTCTTCGGGCTCACGGAGGGGGCCATGGGGTGCTTGCCGAAGAGGACGCCGACGGCATAGCCGCCGATATCGCTGAACACGGTCACGAGGATGAAGAAGATGATTCGCAGCTGGCCGTCGGGAGCGGCCAGGAGCAGGGAGACGAAGGCGCCGAGGAAGCATGGGTACAGCGCAGTGAAGGCGCCGGCACCCACGTCACGAAGCGCTCCGGTCACCCCGTCCGCCACCCGGTAGACCATCACCCCCACGACGGTGAGCCCGAGAGCGATGAGCTGCGCCTCGGCTCCCTGGTAGTAGGACACGACGATCATTCCGCCGCCGCCGATGAGCACCGGGGGCAGCGGAACGCGGGCCCCCACCGACTGCAGCGCGCGCGAGAGCTCCCAGACCCCGATCCACATCACGACGAGGACGAGGACGAGGAAGAGCTGCTTGACGAACAGGAGGGAGCTCAGCGCGACGACCGCGAGCAGGACGCCGACGGTGATGGCGGCCTTGAGGTCTCGGCCCGCCTTTCCGGCCGGCGGGGTCGCTTCGGCTCGGCGGCGGCTGCGAGCCGGAGGCTCGGGCGTCGGGGTGGGGCCGGTCGTCATCTGGATGCTCGCGTAGGCGGGTAGGGCGATTCGTGGTATCGCCTAGACCTCGAGCAGATCCGCTTCCTTGAGCTTGAGCGCCTCGTCGATGGCCTCCACGTACTTCTTGGTGAGTGCCTCGAGCTCCTTCTCGGCGCGGGTCCCCTCGTCCTCGCCGATGTCGCCGTCCTTGACCGCCCGCTCGATGGTGTCCTTCGCGTGGCGCCGGATGTTACGCACCGCCACCTTGCCTTCCTCGCCGGTGTGGCGGGCCATCTTGATGTACTCGCGGCGGCGCTCCTCGGTCAGCTGCGGGAGGTTGAGCCGGATGACATTGCCGTCGTTGCTGGGGTTGACACCGAGATCTGCGTCCCGCAGGGCCTTCTCGATGGCCGCCATCGAGCCCTTGTCGTAGGGGCTGACGAGAACGGTGCGTGCCTCTGGGGTCTGGAACGAGGCGAGCTGCTGGAGCGGCGTGGGAGCGCCGTAGTAGTCCACGACCACCTTGTTGAACATGCCGGGGTGGGCGCGCCCGGTGCGGATGCCGGCCAGGTCCTCCTTCGTGACCTCGAGGGCCTTCTCCATCTTCTCCTCGGCCTCGAACAATGCCTCGTCGATCATCGTGTCCTTCGTCTCTCTCGTCACGTGTGTGACGCCTCATGGGTGGTATGCGAACCGGTGCCCGGCGCATACCTGCTCGGCTAAGTCTCTCAGGTGGTCCGCCTGCTGGTCAGGAAGAGGTGACCAGCGTGCCGATCGGCTCCCCGCGCAGCGCCCGCGTGATGTTGCCGTCGCCCTCCATGCCGAAGACGACCATCGGGAGCTGATTCTCCATGCACAGGCTGAAGGCGGCAGCGTCGACGACCTTGAGGTTCGCGCGCAGCGCCTCCCGGAAGGTCACCTTGTCGAGCTTCTTGGCGTCCGGGTTCGTGCGCGGATCCGAGTCGTAGACACCGTCCACCCCGCTCTTGGACATCAGGACCGCGTCGCAGTGGCACTCCAGGGCCCGCTGCGCGCTCACCGTGTCGGTCGAGAAGTAGGGCATTCCCGCACCCGCTCCGAAGATGACGACGCGGCCCTTCTCCAGGTGCCGGATCGCGCGGCGGGGGATGTACGGCTCGGCGACCTGACCCATCGTGATCGCCGTCTGGACACGGGTGTCGATGCCCTCCTTCTCCAGGAAGTCCTGGAGAGCCAGGCAGTTCATCACCGTGCCGAGCATGCCGATGTAGTCGGCCCGGGAGCGGTCCATGCCCTTCTGCTGCAGCTCCGCACCCCGGAAGAAGTTGCCCCCACCGACAACGACCGCGACCTGGATGCCCTCCTCGACCGCGGCGGCGATCTGGCTCGCGATGCCCTTGACCACGTCCGGGTCGACCCCGATCCGGCCGCCACCGAAGACCTCACCAGAGAGCTTGAGAAGGACGCGGCGGGGCCGCTGGGAGGCAGGCTGGGTCACAGGCGAGCTCCTGGCTGAGGGCGGATAGGCGGTCGATTGATCCTGCCACATGCCAGGCGTGGAACGCTCATCGGCAGGCGTCTCACCGGCAGTGACGCGGGCCTGATGACCAATGGCGACGCCCCGCACACCGGAACTGGTGTGCGGGGCGTACGAGCCGGGACGCGAGGATCAGCCGCCGACGCGGAAGCGGGCGAAGCCGAGCGCCTTGGCGCCGGCCTCCTCGAGCACCTTGCCGACGGTCTTCTTGGCGTCCTTGGCGAAGGGCTGCTCCAGCAGGACGTTCTCCTTGAAGAAGCCGTTGACCCGGCCCTCGACGATCTTCGGCAGGGCCGCCTCGGGCTTGCCCTCCTCACGAGCCGTCGCCTCGGCGACCCGACGCTCGTTCTCGACGACCTCCGCGTCGATCTCGGAGCGGTCGAGGACGGTGGGGCTGAAGGCCGCGATGTGCATCGCGATGTCGCGGGCCGTGGCCTCGTCGCCACCCTCGACGGCCACGAGAACGCCGATCTGGGCAGGCAGGTCCGGGCTGGTCTTGTGCAGGTAGGAGACCACCCGCTCGCCCTCGAGACGGGCAACCCGCTTGACCTCGATCTTCTCGCCGATGGCGGCGTTGGCCTCGTCCAGGAGCTCCCGAACGGTCTTGCCCTCGGACGTCTGCGCATTGAGCAGGGACTCGGCGTCGGTGGCCTTGGACTCGATCGCGGTGGTGAGGACCTCGTCGGCCAGCGAGCCGAAGCGCTCGCCCTTGGCGACGAAGTCGGTCTCGCACAGGACCTCGACGAGGGTGCCGGAGCCGCCCTCGGCCTTGGCCGTCACGAGTCCGTTGGACGCGGTGCGTCCCTCACGCTTGGTGACGCCCTTGAGGCCCTTGACGCGAAGGATCTCCTCCGCGGCAGCCATGTCGCCGTCAGCCTCGTCGAGAGCCTTCTTGACGTCCATCATGCCGGCGGCGGTCTTCTCGCGAAGTGCCTTGATGTCAGCGGCGGTGTAGTTCGCCATTACCTGTCTTCCTTGAGCTCGATGACCCAGTTGGGTGATGAAGGTGGGGTGTGCAGTCCCACCGATGGGACTGCACGTGGGTAGGTGGTCTGCTGGCGTGGGGCCGGCCCGTTGGACCGGCCCCACCTCGCAGAGAGTGAACTGACCTCAGGCCTGGTCGGCGGCCGGGGCCGTCTCGTCGCCGGCCTCGACGGGAGCCTCGGCGGCGGGGGCCTCGGCATCGGGAGCCTCAGCCTCGACGGCCGGAGCCTCGACGGCGGGAGCGTCAGCGGCTGCGGCGTCGGCAACCTCGGCCTCGGCGGCCGGGGCCTCGGCGGCCGGGGCCTCGACCGCGGCCTGCTCGACGGCCAGGAGCTCGCGCTCCCACTCGGCGAGCGGCTCGTCGGCGGCCACACCGGCGTCGGCCTCGGCGCCGGAGCGGCCGCTGCTGCGCGCGACCAGGCCCTCGGCGACGGCGTCGGCGATGACGCGGGTGAGGAGGGTCACCGAACGGATGGCGTCGTCGTTGCCGGGGATCTTGTAGTCGACCTCGTCGGGGTCGCAGTTGGTGTCGAGGATTGCGATGACCGGCAGGTTGAGCTTGCGGGCCTCGTCGACGGCGAGGTGCTCCTTCTTGGTGTCCACGATCCACACGGCCGAGGGGACCTTGCTCATGTCCCGGATACCGCCCAGGGTCTTCTCGAGCTTGTCCTTCTCACGCTTGAGGATGAGGAGCTCCTTCTTGGTGAAGCTCGATCCGGCCACGTCGTCGAAGTTGATCTCCTCGAGCTCCTTCAGGCGCGAGAGCCGCTTGGAGATCGTCTGGAAGTTGGTGAGCATGCCACCGAGCCAGCGGTGGTTGACGTACGGCATGCCGACGCGGGTCGCCTGCTCGGCGATCGCCTCCTGGGCCTGCTTCTTCGTGCCGACGAAGAGGATGGTGCCACCGTGGGCGACGGTCTCGCGGACGAACTCGTAGGCGCTGTTGATGTAGTCGACCGACTGCTGCAGGTCGATGATGTAGATGCCATTGCGCTCGGTCATGATGAAGCGCTTCATCTTCGGGTTCCAGCGACGGGTCTGGTGCCCGAAGTGGACGCCGCTCTCGAGGAGCTGGCGCATGGTAACGACGGCCATGCCGTGTCTCCTTGTGCTGTTGTGGTTCACGTCGGTGGGCCGCGGGGATGCGGTCCACCTGCCTGGCGTCTGACGCGGAGCCCGCCCTCGGTAGAGGGACCAGTGGGCCGTGCGCCGCCGCTTCATGGAGGAATCCAGTCAGAGGCGCTAGACGCGCGAAGTCAGCCGATCGAGACCGGCTGCGGGCTCCATTCTACGGGATCCGCACCCGTGCTCCGGCCAGCCGCGATGTCGCGTGAGCGGGCGTGAACGACATCCTGGAGGAGACCTGCGTCAGTCCCCCTCCGGGGCGGTCTCGGCCCGCGGCGGCAGGGGCCAGCGGCCTCCGCGCTGGGAGCGCTCGAGCTGGGCGGCCAGCGCGAGGAGCAGGTCCTCCCGGCCTCTCCGGGCCATCAGCTGGACCCCGACGGGGACCCCGTTGCTGTCCAACCCAGCCGGCAGGGAGATCGCCGGGTGCCCGGTGACGTTGGCCAGCGTGGTGTTCGTCGTGAGTGGCAGCGAGGCGATCATCGAGGCGATCCCGCCTTTGTCCCCGGCTGCACCGACCTTGGGCACCGGCACGGGCAGGACGGGAAGAGCCACGACGTCCGCGGAACCGAGCACGTGGCGGTCGACGGCCTCGGCGATCTGCTCCCCCCGTCGCAGGGCCCGCTCGACGACCCGCTCGCCGGCCCAGCCGGAGAGCCGGACGACGTCCTTGGTGCGCCTCTCGAGGCGATCGGGGTGCTCGACGAGTCCGGCCTCGACCCGCATCCCGGCGAAGTACTGCGGGACGAATGCGTCGAGCAGCAGCGGAAAGCGCGGCGAGCCGTCCCGCACATCGTGTCCGAGCGCTGCGAGATCCGACATGAACGCAGCCGTGGCACGGGCGACGTCCGGGTGCGTGCGTACGCCTGGTTGGACGGGATCGGTGGTCCAGCCGATGCGCACGGGCCCCGGGTCACGCTCGACGGACCGGACGAAGAGTTCCTCGGGGTCCGGCAGCTGCCACCTGTCGGAGGGCAGAGACCCAGCCAGCACGTCGAGGAGGACAGCCGAGTCCTGCACCGTACCGGTCAGGCCCCCGAGGACGACCAGCGCATACCAGTGCTGGCCGAGTGGAGCGAGACTGATCCGACCCCGCGTCGGCTTGAGGCCGACGAGCCCGCACGCCGCGGCAGGGATGCGGATCGACCCTCCTCCGTCGGCGCCGAGAGCGATCGGCACGATGCCGGCCGAGACAACCGCCGCACTCCCTCCGGAGGACCCGCCCGGTCCGACATCGAGGTTCCACGGGTTGCGCGTCAGCCCGGTGGCGTCGGACTCGGTGAGCGGGATCTGTCCGAACTCGGGCATCGTCGTCTTGCCGATGATCACGGCACCTGCGGCCCGCAGGCGCCGGATGGCCTCGGAGTCCTTCGCTGCCGGCGTGGAGTTCCCCCGTCCGCCCAGCGTCGTCACGAGCCCAGCGACGTCGTACTCCTCCTTGACGGCCACGGGTACGCCGGCGAGCGGTCCGTCCGCTCCCGATCCCCCGGCATCGATGGCGTCGGCCTCGGCCAGAGCGTCGTCGGCACGCAGCACGGTGAAGGCCCCGAGGAGGGGGTCGAGCCGCTCGGCCCGCCCGAGCGCAGCCGAGACCGCCTCGCGGGCAGTCATCCGCCCCTCACGAACCGCAGCGGCGGTCTCGACGGCACTCAGTGGTCGCATGCGGACCAATGTAGGCGGCGAGGAGCGACCACGGCGCCGAGGAGTCCGGGGCCGGTGCCGGTCCTAGGAGGTCCAGGCTAGGAGGTCCAGGCCCGCCAGAGAGCGGCGTACTCGCCGCCGGCGGCGATCAGCTCGTCGTGGCTGCCGAGCTCGACGATGCGCCCCTCGTCGACCACCGCGATCCGGTCCGCATCGTGCGCCGTGTGCAGGCGGTGGGCGATGGCAACGACCGTGCGTCCGGTGAGGAGGGCACTCATCGACCCCTCGAGGTGGCGGGCCGTGCGCGGGTCGATGAGCGAGGTCGCCTCGTCGAGGACGAGAGTGTGCGGGTCGGCGAGGATGAGCCTCGCCAACGCCACCTGCTGGGCCTGAGCCGGTGTGAGGACGAAGTTCCCGGCGCCGAGCACCGTGTCGATCCCCTCGGGAAGGGCCTCCACCCAACCAAGGGCATCGACGGTCCGCAGGGCAGTGATGACCTCGTCTTCGCGTGCGTCCTCCCGGCCGAGGGCGACGTTGTCACGCACCGACCCCCGGAACACGTGATGCTCCTGGGTCACGAGCGCGACCTCGCGCCGCAGCACCGTGAGCGGGAGCTCGAGCAATTCGACGCCGCCGACCGACACCGAGCCCGTCCGAGGTCCGTGAATCCCGGAGAGCAGGCGGCCGAGGGTCGACTTGCCCGACCCGGAGGGCCCGACGATGGCCAGTCGCTCCCCTGTCCGCAACCGCAGGTCGATCCCGTGGAGGACGTCGTGGCCGGGACGGTATGCGTAGCGCAGGTCGGTCCCGATGAGCTCGCGGCCGTGCGGGAGGCTCTCCCCGGGGCTGCGGTCGGGCGGCACGATGGCGATCCCGAGCAGACGGGTCGTCGAAGCGGCGCCCACCTGGAGGCGGTCGACCATGGACACGAGCCGGTCGAAGGGCGCGTAGAACATCTCCATGTAGAGCATGGCCGCCGTCACCTGGCCGAGAGAGACCAGGCCACGCCAGTACGCCCACGATCCGAGGGCGAGAACGAGGACCCGCGGCAGGCTGAAGGCCATGTCCATGACCCCGAAGAGCAGGTTGCGCAACGTCATTCCGTAGCGCTCCGCCTGGGCGGACACGGCGATGTCGTCCTCGGACCTACGTCGACGCTGCTCCTCCAGCCCCAGCGCCTCGACCGTGCGGGCACCTTCGACCGTCTCGGCGAGCGTCGTGTTGATCGCGCTGTAGGTGGCGCCCTCGGTCACGTAGGCGGCCGGCGCCCGGCGCAGGTAGCGGGCGACGTGCGGCAGGGCCAGGAGCATGAGCACGAGGGCCGGCAGCGCGAGCAGCCAGCTGTTGACGAGCATCGCGACGAGCGAGAGCAAGACCGTGATGGTCCCGATGATGAACTCGGGGATCGCGAAGCGCACACTCTCGCTCATCGCCCCGACGTCGCGGGTGACCCTGGTGACCAGATCGCCCGTGCTCGCGCTCTCGACGCGGCCGAGCGGCAGTCGGAGGACCGCACGGATGACCGTCTCACGAGCCTCTGCGAGGGCACCGTGGCCGAGAACGGCCGCGAGCGCCTTGGCGATGAAGGTGAACACTGTCTGCGCGACGACCACGCCGATCACGACGAGCGTGAGCGTGCGGATCGACATCCCTCCCACATCGCCATCGCCTGTGACGGTGGCGTCGACGAGCCGGCCGAGGATCATCGGCACCGCGAGCCCGGCACCCGCGGCGAGCGCGTTGGCGAGGACCACGGCCAGGACGAGGCCGATCCGCCGCTTGAGCAGTCCGCCGACGAACTCGACGACGTGCTTCGGCTGTGCCACCGGCAGCCCCTGCTTCGGGGACTGCGCGGCAGCGAGCGTCGACTCGGCTCGCTGCCTGCGCAGCGCATGCCGACGCCAGAGCGCCCGATAGCGGGCACGCAGGCCGAGCGTGCGGTCGACGACGAGCTCGTCCGGGATGGGTGAGACGGGTCGGCGGTCCTCGCGCCACGTGGCAGCCGAGTCGGCGAGGGAGCCTTCGAGTCCGAGCATGGCCACCCGTCCGGCCCCATCCACGGCGGTTGCCACCGCGGATGAGGTGTCCGTGAATGAGGTGTCCGTGGATGAGGTGTCGCGGCTGTCGGGGCGGAGGGCGTCGCCGGCGGAGCCGAGGTCCTGGAGCTGGTTGTCCGTCATGACCTCACCTCCACATGCTCCGCGTCCGGCGCCCGCTCGCCGTCCTGCGGCTCGCGACCGTGCGCATACTCGTCGTCGTCCTGTGCTCGATGGTCCTGTGCTCGATCGTCCTGTGCTCGATCGTCCTGTGCTCGATGGTCCGGGGACCGACGAAGCACCCCGTTCCGGGCGCCCTTCATCGGTTCCTCGCCGACCGGGTCGGGTGCTGAGGCGGACTCCTCCCCGCGGAGCACCACGTCACGGTAGGCCGCGTTCCTCGCCACGAGGTCCTCGTGCCGACCGGTGTCGGCGACGACGCCGTCGACGAGGAAGACGACCTCGTCGGCATGGTGCAGCAGCAGGGGGGAGGCGGACATCACGACCGTGGTCCTCCCCCGCCGGTGCGCTCCGAGTCGCTCCGCGATACGTGCCTCGGTGTGGGCATCCACGGCAGAGGTGGGCTCGACGAGGACGAGAACCGGTGGGTCCTGCGCCAGGGCGCGAGCGAGGACCAGTCGCTGGCGCTGCCCGCCGCTCAGACCACGCCCACGCTCGTCGAGCACGCCCTGCCAACCGCCGGGCGTGATGTCGTAGACGTCCTCCGCCGACGCGGCCCGCAGGGCAGCCTCGGCCTGCTCCCGCGTGCACACCCCGTGCGGGTCGATGGCGTCCTGGAGCGTCCCGGCGAAGACGAAGGCGCTGGTGTCGCTGACCAGGATGGTCCGCCGCACCTCGGCGAGGTCGACCTGAGCGAGGTCGATGCTGCCGACCGTCACACCCCAGGTGTCCGCTGCGCGCTCGGTGTCACGACGCTCGATGGCCTCCCGCTGCTCCTTCGCCCGGCGGCGGGCGAGCGCCGCCTGGCGGCCGCGTGCGTCCTCGTCGCCATCCATCTCGGGCGGGTCCGACTCGCGCGGGAGGTACCGCCCGAGACGGTCAGCGAGCGCGGCCGAGTCGTCGGGGGACGCAGAGACGACGAGCGTGAGCGAGCCCGGCCGGATCTGCACACCGGACTCCTCGTCGGTGATCGGCTGATCCGGGTCGAGGTAGGCGTTCCTGTCCTGCGGCCACGGCGCGGCCTGCCCGAGCACGCTGGCCGTCTTCCGTGCCGAGACGATTGCCCGGGTCGACTTCTGCGCGAGGAAGAAGAAGGACCGGATCGGCTGGAGCAGGAAGAGCGCGTATCCGAGGAACATGATGAGCTCCCCGATCTGGAGGTCTCCGGAGCGCACCTCACGGATCCCGAGCCACATGAGCGCGACGACGAACATCCCTGAGAGCAGGACGCCCATCGCCTCCACGAGTGCCTGCCAGGCTCCCGCGCGGACCCCTGCCTCGCGCACCCGCTGGGACTGGCGGGCGTAGTTGTCGCCGAAGATGCGCTCGCCGCCAATGCCACGCAGGATCCGCAGACCGGCCACGATGTCGGTCGCCCGCCCGGTCAGCTCGGAGTCACGGGTGCGCTCCCGCGTCTGGGCATTGCCCATCGGCCGCAGGAGCGGGGCGGAGGTGAGCACGAGCAGCGGCGCCACCAGAAGGATCACGAGACCCAGCTCGAGGTTGATGCGCAGGACGATGACGGCGATGGCGATGTATGCGATGAGCTGGCCGATCGTGTGTGTCACGATCTCGAGGAAGCCGCCGAACTGGTCACTGTCGCTCCCCGCGACCGAGAGCACCTCGCCCGTGGGGACCCGCCGGGGCAGCACATGGCCGAGGATCACGCTCTTGTGGGTGACGAGGGAGACCGTGCCGTAGAGCGCGACGAGCCAGGAGCGCACGACAGCCGTGTGGTAGAGCACACCGCTGCCGGCCCCGATGACGGTGACGCCGAGAAGGACGAGCACCCACAGCGTCAGTCGGCCCGTGTCGGCGGGGACGATGCCCTCGTCGACGGCCTTGCCGAGGACCCACGGAGATGCTGCCGCCGGGAGCACCCAGGCCAGGCTCAGCAGGCTGCAGGCCACGAAGAGCAGGCCCTGGTTGCGGACGAACCACCACAACAACCGCCCCGGCGATCTGGTGTCCGGAACGGTGCGGTCGGTGCTCCCCGTGGACCGTTCGGTCCACGCGGTGACGAGGGGTGGAAAGTCGCGCATGGCCGGATCAGCGTACGTCCGCTGACCGACAACTCACGAACCGTTTTCCCGCTCCCGCTGCCCCATAAGGCTGCGTTCCCGGCGCCTCCGCGGCGCTCATCCACCGACCCCGGGGCCCTCCCCCAGCCGCTCCGCGGCCGACGATCGGGACGGTCTTCCCGCCGCCGACGCTGTCCACCTCTCGCGGCCGACCCGCCCTCCGCAGCAGATCCGCGCAGGGCGGGCGCCGCATACAGTTTCGGCATGAGCAGAGCACCCGGTCACCCCGCCCTTGCGCCGTTCGGGACGACCATCTTCTCGGAGATGTCAGCCCTCGCGCGCGAGCACGGTGCGATCAACCTCGGCCAGGGGTTCCCCGACACCGACGGTCCACAGGAGATCCTCGATGCCGCGCGACAGGCGATCGCGGACGGCCGGAACCAGTACCCACCATTCCCAGGCGACCCGGCGCTCCTCGAGGCGATCGCGGCGCACCAGGCGCGCTTCTACGGACTGGGCATCGATCCGCGCGATCAGATCCTCGTGACCGTCGGCGCCACCGAGGCCATCGCCGTGGCCATGCTCGCCATGGTCCAGCCGGGTGACGAGGTCGTGACCTTCGAGCCCTACTACGACTCCTACGCCGCCACGATCGCGCTCGCCGGCGGCGTCCGGCGCACCAGTGCGCTGCGGTTCCCCGACTTCGCGCTCGACGGGGAGTCGCTCCGGGCGGCCTTCTCGGAGCGGACCCGCCTCGTGCTGCTCAACACGCCGCACAACCCAACCGGAAAGGTGTTCACCCTCGAGGAGCTGACGCTGATCTGCGATCTGGCGAAGGAGTTCGACGCGTGGGTCGTGACCGACGAGGTCTACGAGCACCTCGTCTTCGACGGCCGTGAGCACATCCCGGTCGCCAGCCTGCCGGGGATGGCCGAGCGCACCCTCACGATCTCCTCGGCGGGCAAGACGTTCTCCACGACCGGCTGGAAGGTGGGCTGGGTGAGCGGACCGGCCGAGGCGATCTCTGCACTGCGGGCGGTCAAGCAGTTCGTCTCCTTCTCGGCCTCCGGCCCGTTCCAGCCCGCCGTGGCGGTCGGGCTGGGTCTGGGTGATGAGGTGTATGCGTCGCTCGCCTCGGGCCTGGAGAGCAAGCGTGACCTGCTGGTCGAGGGCCTTCGCAGCGCCGGTCTGCGCGTCGCTGTGCCGGCGGGGACCTACTTCGTCGTCGCGGACGCCAGTCCCCTGGGTGGTGCCGATGGACTGGCCTTCGCCCGCTCCTTGCCGGCCCGCGCCGGCGTCGCCTGTGTCCCGGTCTCGGTGTTCTGCGACGACGTCGACTCCGCTCGGTCCCTCGTGCGCTTCGCGTTCTGCAAGGAGGACGACGTCCTCCGCGAAGGCGTTGCGCGGTTGAGCGCGCTGGCCGGCGCGTAGTCGTCGTCCACGGACGAGGCCCTCGCCGGGCATGTCGTCCACAACCGACGGCGAGGCATCGCCCCGACCTCGACCGGGAGGTCAGGCTGGGGCATGGCCATCACGACCCCGCACCGTCGACGCAGCGCGCTGAGTCGGTCGCTCGTCGCAGTGGCGGTGTGGTTGGCGGTCCTGTCCGGCTCGCTCGTCCTCATGCCTGCGGACGTGGCAGGGTCACCCTCTGGCGCGGAGGCGCCGTGGCGGTGGCCCCTGGCACCGGTACCGCGAGTAGAGCAACCCTTCGAGAGGCCGGCCACGGCGTACGGCCGGGGGCACCGCGGAATCGACCTGTCCGCCGAGGAGGGCCAACCTGTCCTCGCGGTCGCCGATGGCGTCGTGACGCACAGCGGCATGGTGGCCGGCCGAGGGACGGTGACCGTGCGGCACAGCGGAGGTGTCGCGAGCACGTATGAGCCACTGGACGATCGGATCGCCGAGGGCACGGAAGTGGGAGCAGGAGTGACGCTCGGACGGATCGGAAGCGGCAGTCACTGCGAAGAACCGTGCCTCCATCTCGGTGCGCGCCTGGGTGAGGAGTACCTCGATCCCCTGCTCCTCCTCACCCGGGTGCGCATCGTCCTCCTGCCCCTGCTGCCAGGAACGGCAAGGACCCCATGAGCCCCGGCGCAGGTGCGCGCCTCCCCTGTGGACGACGACCTTCGCGCCTACGATGACAGCCATGGACTGGGCCGCCTACGACGCAGTGTTGTTCGACCTGGACGGTGTGCTCACCCCGACCGCGGAGGTGCACATGCGGGCGTGGGAGGAGATGTTCAACAGCTTCCTCACATCGCTCGGCGGTCAGGAGCCGTACACGAGGGAGGACTACTTCACCTACGTGGACGGCAAACCGCGCTACGAGGGCGTGCGGTCCTTCCTGGAGTCGCGGGGCATCGACCTGCCCGAGGGCGACCCCGCCGACGGGCCCGATGAGCTGACGGTCTGCGGACTCGGCAACCGAAAGAACGCCGCGTTCAACACCATCCTGGACAGGGACGGGGTGACGCCGTTCCCCGGCTCGGTCCGGCTCCTCGACGCCCTGGGCGGCCTTGGGCTGTCGATGGCCGTGGTCTCGTCGTCGAAGAACGCCGTCGCGGTCCTCAAGGCAGCCCGGCTGGCTGACCGGTTCCCTGTGGTCGTCGACGGCACCGTCGCGCTCGAGAAGGGACTGGCCGGGAAGCCATCCCCCGACACCTTCCTGTACGCCGCTGCCGAGCTGGCGGTGCCCCCGTCATCTGCGGTCGTCGTGGAGGATGCCGTCTCGGGAGTGCAGGCCGGCGCCGCCGGCGGCTTCGGGTGCGTTCTCGGTGTCGACCGGGGCGCGGGCGCCGAGACGCTCCGGGCAGCGGGGGCCGACATCGTCGTCACCGATCTGGAGGAGGTGCTGCCATGACCTTCGCAGAGCTGCCCGAGGACCCGCTGAACCGGTTCCGCTTCCCGGTGGACGAGTGGCGTCTCGTCGAGACGCGGCCGTCCACCTCCGACCTCGGCGTCACCGAGTCCCTCTTCGCCGTCGGCAACGGCTACCTAGGGATGAGAGGAAATCCCGAGGAAGGCCGCGACGCGCACACCCACGGCACGTACATCAACGGCTTCCACGAGACCTGGCCGATCAGCCACGCCGAAGCCGCCTACGGCCTGGCGACGACCGGCCAGACCATCGTCAACGCACCCGACACGAAGATCATGAAGATCTACGTCGACGACGAGCCGCTCATCATCTCCATCGCGGACCTCGTTGAGTACGAACGCATCCTCGACTTCCGGGACGGGATCCTCTACCGCGACCTGGTGTGGCGGACCCCGTCGGGGAAGCGCGTGCGGGTGCGGACGACGCGGATGGTGAGCTTCACTGACCGCCATCTCGCGGTCATGACCGTCGAGCTCACGATGCTCCGCGGGTCGGCGCCCGTGGTCATCTCGTCCCAGATCCTCAACCGCCAGGACCTCAGCGACGAGTACCGGACGTCGGAGGCCGTCCCGGGGGTGGGCTTCGACCCCCGGCAGGCGAGTGCCTTCGAGCACCGGGTGCTGGAGCCCGCGCTGCAGTGGCGGACTCCGCGACGGATGACCTTGGGCTACCGCTGCGCCAACTCACGCATGACCATCGCGGTCGGGGCCGACCACGAGCTCGTCACCGACAACCCCTACGAGGTCCGCTACAGCCTGGAGCAGGACCTGGCCAAGCAAGTCTTCCGGATCACTGCGCAGGAGGGCGTTCCGGTCCGGCTCACCAAGACGGTCGCCTACCACACCTCACGCAGCGTCCCGGTCGCCGAGCTCTCGGACCGGGTGCGTCGCACCCTGGACCGGGTCCGGGTGGACGGCGTCGAGAAGGTGCACGCGGCTCAACGAGCCTGGCTGGACGAGTACTGGGAGCGCTCCGACGTCCGGATCGAGCGCCAGCCGCACCTCCAGCAGGCCACGCGATGGTGCCTGTTCCATCTCGCCCAGGCTGCTGCCCGCGCCGACCAGCACGGCATCGCGGCGAAGGGCGTCACGGGATCCGGGTACGAGGGTCACTACTTCTGGGACACCGAGATCTACGTCGTGCCGTTCCTCGCCTACACGAACCCGGTGATGGCGCGTAATGCCCTGCGCTTCCGGGTGAGCCTGCTCGATGCCGCCCGACGTCGCGCCGCCGAGATGTCGCTGCGTGGGGCCCTCTACCCTTGGCGCACGATCAACGGCGAGGAGGCGTCCGCCTACTACGCGGCGGGAACGGCGCAGTACCACATCGACGGTGACATCGCGTTCGCGCTGTGCACCTACGCCGAGGTGACCGGCGACCGTGAGTTCATGCTCAACGACGGCGTGCTCGTCCTCATCGAGACCGCGCGGATGTGGGCCGACCTCGGGTTCTGGCGGAACAACGGAGAGCCTGAGTTCCACATCCACGGGGTCACCGGCCCCGATGAGTACACGACGGTGGTCAACAACAACCTCTTCACCAACCTCATGGCGCGCGCCAACCTGCGAAGCGCCGCAGCCGTGGTGCGTGAGCTGCGCGAGCGGAATCCGCGGCGCTACGCGGAGATCTGTGCCGATCTGGAGCTGGACGAGCAGGAGGTCGAGGACTGGGAGCGCTGCGCGGACGGCATGGTCATCCCCTTCGACGAGACCCTGGGTATCCATCCGCAGGCTGAGCACTTCCTCGACCGGGAGCTGTGGGACCTGGACAACACCCCCGCGGACAAGCGACCGCTCCTGCTGCACTACCACCCGCTCGTCATCTACCGGTTCCAGGTGCTCAAGCAGGCTGATGTCGTCCTGGCACTCTTCCTCCACGGCGACGAGTTCACGCCCGAGGAGAAGCGGGCGGACTTCGAGTACTACGACCCCATCACCACAGGGGACTCGAGCCTCTCCGCCGTCGTGCAATCGATCATGGCGGCCGAGGTGGGCTATCCCGGCCTGGCCCTGCACTACTTCCGGGAGGGGCTCTTCGTCGACCTGATCGACCTGCACGGCAACGCCGCGGACGGTGTGCACATCGCGTCCGCCGGCGGAGTCTGGAACGTCCTCACCCACGGATTCGGCGGGCTGCGCAACCGCTCAGGTGTGATCACGTTCGACCCGCGTCTGCCTGTGCAGTGGGAAGCCCTGGAGTTCCCTCTCCAGGTCCGGTCAACCCGCTTCGTCGTGCGGGTGGAGCAGGAGTCGATCTCCTTCGCCCACGTCGAGGGTCCGGAGGTCGAGGTCGTTGTCCGCGGTACGGCGGTGACGGTGGCGCCCGGGGACCCCGTCGTCGTGCCTCTCGACGGGCACGGGCGACGAGACACCTGGCGACCGTCGGTAGCGAGTCTCGTGGGCGACCAGCGCGCAGACGGCAGCCGGCTCCGTGCCGAGGTGCCTCCCCATGCCGGAGCATGGCACGCCCCGTTCGGCGACTGATCGACGACGTGGACTGCCCGCCTCGGGTGGCCGGCGCACGGAGGTCTGGGGCGTCAGGGATGGGTGTTTGGGGTGGGGTGCCGGCCTGATGCAAGCCACCGTGTGGCACCTGGAGAGAGTGCGGGAGCTAGGCGCGGGGGTGGGCCTGGCGGTAGGAGTCGCGAAGCCTGTCGATCGAGACGTGGGTGTATATCTGGGTGGTCGCGAGCGAGGCATGCCCGAGGAGCTCCTGGACGACGCGCAGATCGGCCCCGCCCTCGAGGAGATGGGTCGCAGCGCTGTGGCGCAGTCCGTGGGGGCCGAGGTCCGGCGCGTCCTCGACGTGCTCGAGCATGCGGTGCACCACCTCCCGGACCTGGCGCTGATCGATCCGACGTCCGCGTCGACCGAGGAAGAGGGCCGGGCCGCTGCCGGCGCGGGCCAGCTGTGGCCGCCCGATGCGCAGCCACTGCTCGAGGGCCTCTCGGGCGGGCAGGCCGTAGGGCACCCTGCGCTCCTTGTTCCCCTTGCCGATGACCCGCACCACCCGGCGCCCGTCGTCGAGGTCGTCCACGTCCAGGGCCGTCAGCTCGCCGACTCGGATCCCGGTCGCGTAGAGGAGCTCGAGCATGGCGCGGTCCCGGATGTGGACCGGGTCCTCGTCGTCGCTGGCCACCGCGGCGACCTCGAGCAGCTCGCCGGCGTCCGACGCGCTGAGGACCTCAGGCAGCCGTGCATGACGCCGAGGCGCCACCAGACGCAGGCTCGGGTCCTGCTCGAGCCACCCTGCTCGGGTCGCCCAACGGCAGAACGTCCGTACCGCGGCCGCACGTCGCGCCAACGTCGAGCGCGCGACACCGCCCGCGGCCTGCGCCCCCAACCAACCGCGCAGATCGGACAAGCTGGCCTCGAGCAGCTGGACACCGCGTTCGCTCAGGTAGTCCTCGAGCTGGTCGAGGTCGGCGAGGTACGCGCGGACCGTGTGTGGCGAGCGGTTCCGCTCCTGTCGCAGATGGGCCTCGAAGTCGGGACGCACCCCGGTCGACCGGGCACCCTCGGCCAGCGATGCACGCTCTCCCAGCGGCTCCGCAGGCGCGTCGGCGGAGGGCACAGCCGCGCGGGAGGAGGGGACAGGGGTCGTCACTCCCCCACCGTCGCAAAAGGTGCAGGCTCGATCAACGACCTGAACCCGATCACGCGCTGCGTGTTGCCCGTTGCGGGCATGGAGGCGCCGCCTGGCAGTCATCGGGACTTGCGCCATCTGTCCAGCCCGTCCGTCGTTGCCAGACCACGGAGCTCGAGACGTCCGAGCCCGGCCCGCGCCTGTCTGATCGTCTGCCCCACGGCTCGACTCAGGGCCTCGACGTCGTAGTGGCTGCGCATCGGAAGCGCCTCGAACAGCGCCCGGTCCTCGGGCTCGAGCGAGTCGATGGGTCGAGTCCGTCCGCGCTTCGTCGGTGCCAGGTCGAGTCCCAGCTGACCCATGAGGTCGGCCACCTCTGCGACATCCGTGACGACCACGGCACCCTTCTCGCGGATGAGCTGGTGGCAACCGGCGGACTGCATCGAGGTGATCGGGCCGGGGACGGCGCCGACCGGTCGAAGGATCTCCGTCGCGTGGGTCGCGGTGTTCAGCGAGCCGGAACGAAGGGATGCCTCGACCACCACGGTCCCGCAGGAGATGGCTGCGATGATGCGGTTGCGCTTGAGGAAGCGGCTTCCGATCGGCGCTACCCCTGGAGGTTGCTCGCTGATGACGGCTCCGGTGTCGGCGATGGCGGTGAGCAGCTGAGCGTGACTCGACGGGTAGAGGCGGTCGACCCCGCCGGCGAGCACAGCGACGGTGCAGGCGTCGACAGCGAGAGCCCCACGGTGTGCGGCGGCGTCGATCCCGAACGCCGCACCCGAGACGATCGCGAACCCCCGCTGCCCCAGACCAGCCGCGAGGTCGGCTGCGACCTGCGTTCCGTACGTTGTCGCGCTGCGTGCCCCGACGATCGAGACACTCCTCCCGGATACCTCGTCCAGGTCTGCGGGACCGCGGACCCAGAGGCAGAGCGGCGGCTGTGGAAGGTCGTCGAGCAGGCGGGGCCACTCGCCGTCGCCCGGAATCACCACCCGGGCCCCGAGTCGCTCAGTGTGCTCGAGATCCTCCTCGAGCCGCTCGTACGAGTAGTGCTCGGGGACCGAGCCACGCACCGTCACCCCTCCGCGGACCAGTCGCTCCAAGGCCTCCACCGCGCCGTGCGCTGCAACGATCTCCGCGATCCCTGCACCGCCCGGCTCACCGACCCGGCTCAGCGCCACCCGTGCCTTACGCTCGTCCTCCGGCAGCCTGCTCTGCGGTCCGGCTCCCATGGCCCCCGTGCTCACGTGACCACCGCCCTTCTCGTCCCCGGGCAGCGTGCACACCCGTCGAGCCCCCATCTGCCGGCGATCATGCCGCCACCGCCCCTCGTCCACGCAATCCGACCGCGATCCCGATGTCGTCGCGACCGGGTGTGACTGCGCCTCGGAGATCGGCGAGCGTCCACGCCAGCCGCAGACACCTGTCGAGGCCTCGCAAAGTCAGCCAGCCTCGGTCGAGAGCCTGGTGCAGCTCGGTCAGCTGCTCGGCCGGTAGCGCGAAGCGACCCCGTCGCAGCACCCGGCCGGGCACTTCTGCATTGAGCGCGAACCCGAGAGACCTCCAGCGCTCCCGCTGGGTCTCTCGCGCCTCGAGAACCCGGCCTGCGACCACGGCAGAGGTCTCCCCTGGCGCGGCGTTGAGGGTGGCCAGGCTCACCGGCGCGACCTGGATCTGCAGATCGACGCGGTCGGTCAGCGGACCGCCGATCCGACCCAGGTAGTTCCGGACCTCGCGCGGCTGACACCGACACTCGAGCCCCTTGCCGTAGGCCATGCCGCACGGGCACGGGTTCGCCGCAAGGACGAGCTGGAAACGAGCCGGGAAGGTCACCGTCTCCTTGGCCCTGGCCACGACGACCCGACCGGACTCCAGCGGCTGACGTAGCGACTGCAGGACGTCCTTCTTGAACTCCGGCGCCTCATCCAGGAAGAGAACTCCCCTATCGGCCCGGGACACCGCGCCCGGGCGGATGTGGGAACCGCCGCCTCCTCCGATCATGGCCGCCATGGACGCGCTGTGGTGCGGTGCGACGAAGGGAGGGGTGATGTCGAGGCCCACCTCGCGACCCACCTCGCCGAGGACGGACCGAACGGAGAGGACGCCCAGCGCATCGTCCCGGCTCAGGGTCGGGAGCACCGTGACGAGTCGCTCCGCGAGCATCGTCTTCCCGGCCCCGGGCGGGCCTGTGAGCATGAGGTGGTGGCCACCGGCCGCGGCGATCTCCAGAGCGAGCCGAGCCGGCTCCTGACCGACCACATCGGCGAGATCGCCATGGCTACGGGTGAGCGAGCCCTCGGCGGCGCCCACAACCACCTCCGGGAACCGCTCGACCGGCCCGCTGCGATAGGCATCGATGAGCTCCCGCAAGGTGGAAAACGCATGGACCCGGATGTCGCGCACGAGACTCGCCTCCGCAGCATTGCCCACCGGGACGACCACCCGCTCCACCCCTGCACGGGCAGCGGCCACGACGACCGGGAGGACGCCGGGAACCTCCCGGATCGTCCCGTCCAGTCCGAGCTCGCCGACGTGCACCACTGCCTCGGTAGCCGCTCGCGGGATCACACCCTGGGCGGCCAACAGCGAGCAGGCGATCGGGACGTCGAATCCACTGCCCCGCTTCGGGATGGAGGAGGGTGAGAGGTTGACCGTCACCCTGTCGTTCGGGATCGGACTGTCCGCGACCAGGGCGGCTGCCCGGATGCGGCTCGGCGACTGGGCGCAGGCGGCGTCGGGAAGCCCACTGATGGCGAAGGCCGGAAGCCCCGGAGCGACATGCGCCTCGACGCGGACCACCGTGCCGGACAGCCCGCTCAGCGCAACCGACAGGGTCGAGCCGAGCCGCATCACCCCACTCCCGTCACATGACGGAGCCGGACCGGCTCATCCGGCCTGATGAGGACGCCGACGACGTCCAGTCGTAGGTCACTGACCTCCACGCCGGGATGGGCGCTCCGCCACGACGCGAGAAGGCGACGCAGTCGGCGAAGCTTGCGTGGCGTGACCGCTTCGACGGGCTCACCGAAGCCGAGGCCACGTCGGGTCTTGACCTCCACCCCGACCAGGACGCCATCAGGCTCCTGCACGACGAGGTCGATCTCCCCCTGCCGACAGTGCCAGTTGCGGTCCAGGACGGTGGCTCCCCGATCCCGGAAGTACCTCGTGGCGAGCTCCTCCCCCATCTCCCCGAGGGTGTGCCGAGGATCGGCTCTCCCAGGCGTCACCTCCTGGGGGTTGCCCTGTGGAGGATCGTGAGCCGCGTCCGAACCGGTGTCGTCTGCCAGTGCCGTCATGACGACAAGGCTGGCGGCGCATACCTCGTGCTCACCAGAGGATGCGGTGCGCTGGGGACGACCTGCCCGAGAGACCGCCGTGTTGTGGACGAGGCGCGGGCGCCGACCCGTCAGAACCCGGGCTTGGGCACCTCGAGGTCGGGAGTGGCCAGCTCCTCGACGTTGACGTCCTTGAACGTGACGACCCTGACCTGCTTGGCGAACCGGGCAGGCCGGTAGATGTCCCACACCCACGCGTCGTGCATCGTCACGTCGAAGTAGACCTCGGCGCCCTCGCCGCACACCTTCACGTCCACCGAGTTGCAGAGGTAGAAGCGGCGCTCGGTCTCGACGACGTGGCTGAAGAGGCCGACGACGTCGCGGTACTCGCGATAGAGGGCGAGCTCCATCTCGGTCTCGTACTTCTCGAGGTCCTCAGAGCTCATGCCACTGTCCTATCACGCCGCCGACCGTGTCGTGGTCAGCACCGACCGCGTCAGCGCCTGGTCATCTCCGCAACGGCGGCAGCCTCAGGGTAGCTGGGCCCCTCCACGACGCCCTCGTCGCCGGCCCACTCGGCCACATCCGCAGCGACCGCGGCCGGGACCTCGAGGGCCGAGTGCCCGTGACCAGGAAGGTTCCAGGAGCGGCGGTGGTACTCGCAGGGTCCGTGCACCCGCAGTGCCTCCATGTGCTCCGGAGCGCTGTAGCCCTTGTTCTCGGCCCAGCCGTAGAACGGGAACTCCTCCGACCGCTCGACGACGAGCCGGTCCCGCGCCACCTTGGCCAGGACGGAGGCGGCAGCGACCGAGGAGCAGCGCAGGTCGGCCTTGATCATCGTCCGCACAGGCGGCGTCGACGGACCGGCCTGGCCGCCTGCGAAGGCGAGCAGCCCGACCTCCTCAGGCGCCGTGAGCCAGTCGTGGTTGCCGTCGAGGATGATCAGGTCGGGGACCACGCCGAGCAGGTCGAGGGCACGCAGGCCGGCGAGCCGCAGGGCACCCATGATGCCGATGTCGTCGATCTCCGTCGGGCTCGCGTGGCCGACACCGTATGCGACGCACCAGCGCTCGATCCGGGGCACCATCCGCTCACGGGCGGCCGGCGTGAGGAGCTTGCTGTCCTTCACGCCGGTCGGCGCGGACCGGCAGGCCTCGTCGATGACGACCACGCCGACCGTCACGGGGCCGGCCAGCGCACCGCGGCCCACCTCGTCCATCCCGGCGAGCAACGGGTAGCCCTCGCGCTGCAGCACCCGCTCCGTACGCAGCGAGGGCTTGCGCGAGGCCGGGGTGCGAGGACGAGGAGGCATCTGTCGGATCCGCTGGGTGAGAGGTGGTCAGGGACGGCTGTCAGGGAGTCAGGTCAGGGAGCGAAGTCGTAGAACATGGCGCGCGGTCGGTCAGGGAGCAGGGACGTGGGCGAATACCTGAGGATAGTTCGACAAGGTCCCGAAGCTGCTGAGGGGCCATACCGTGGCGACCGAGCGCCCGATGACGAGGTCGAGCGGGACCGAGCCCTCGATACCGTCGCCATTGCGGGGGTGGTAGCGCGAGTCCTGGGAGTCCGAGCGGTGGTCCCCCATGACCCAGACCCGACCGTGCGGGACGGTGATGTCGAAGGTCATCTGGGACGCCGCGTCACCGGGGTGGACGTACGGCTCCTCGATCGGGGCGCCGTTGACCGTGATGCGGTTCTCCGCGTCGCAGCACACGACGTGGTCCCCACCGACCCCGATGACCCGCTTGATGAGGTGCTCGTCCGCCGGATCGGGCAGCAGCCCGACGAAGGTCAGCGCGGCCTGCACCTTGCCGACGAGCTCGTTGCGGGATTCGACCGCCTTCGCCGGAGGCAGCCAGTTGCCAGGGTCCTTGAACACGACGATGTCCCCGCGGTTGACGTCCCCGAAGCGGGTGTGCAGCTTGCTCACCATGACCCGGTCTCCGACCTGGAGGGTGTCCTCCATCGACCCCGAGGGGATGAAGAAGGCCTGGGCGATCCACGTCTTGACGACCAGGGAGAGGACCACCGCCATGGTGACGACGATGACCGTCTCGCGCACCGCATACCCGATGCCAGCGAGGATCCCGCGGCCCTCGTCCACGGGTGGGGTGTTCCTCGGCGGGCGTGGGGCAGCCTTCCGGGGCGGGATGTCCGTCACGGCTGGCTCCTGGTGGTTCGGGTGGTGACTCACGGCCGGGATCCCGGGCCGCTGCTGCTCACGGAAGTATCCCCCACCAGCCTGACGACGGCGGCATCGGCGCGCGCGGGATCGACGGTCGCACTCTCGATCGGCCCGATGCGGCCGGTCGGCCAGTAGCGCCACACCACCTCACCGACGACGTCGCTCGCCCGGAGCATCCCGCCGCCGGGGCGGCCGAGCGCGCTGCGCGAGTCGGCACTGTCGGTGCGGTTGTCGCCGAGCACCCAGTAGCGGTCGGCCGGCACGGTGACGTCGAAGGTGACCTGGTCGGTCGGTCCGGCGAGGAACGGCTCGTCGGCGGGCTCTCCGTTGACGACCAGGCGCCCCTCCGTGCAGCAGACGACGTGGTCGCCGGGCACGCCGACCACCCGCTTGACGTATGCGGTGCCCGGGGTGCCGAGGAGGTGCTCACCATCGAAGACAACCAGGTCGCCGCGCTCGATGCTGCTCGTCCGCAGCACGACGAGGCGGTCGCCGTTGTGCAACGTGGGGATCATCGAGTCGGCGACGACCGTGTAGGTCTGGACGACCTGGGTCCACAGCACGACGAGCACAAGCACCGCGACCCCCGCCGCCACCAGGAAGTACCTGCGTGGCGAGCGGGGGTCGACGGGGTTGTTCGCGGAGCTCAGCGTGGCCTCGGCAGGCTGCGCAGGGCTCGGCGGATCACTTCGCGGGGGTGTCGCGAAGCTCCTTGATCTTGGCGGCCTTGCCGCGGCGACCGCGGAGGTAGTAGAGCTTCGCCCGGCGGACGTCACCGCGGGTCACGACCTCGATCTTGTCGATGATCGGGGTGTGGAGCGGGAAGGTCCGCTCGACGCCGACGCCGAAGGACATCTTGCGGACCGTGAAGGTCTCGCCGACACCGCCGCCGTGGCGGCGGATGACCACGCCCTGGAAGACCTGGATACGGGAGCGGGTGCCCTCGACGACCTTCACGTGCACCTTGACGGTGTCACCGGCGCGGAAGGCGGGGATGTCCTCTCGGATCGACGCCTTGTCGAGCTCGTCGAAACGCTGCATGACTGCTTCGCATTCTGCACATGCCACAGGTCAGGTGCGGTTCGTGTTCGGTACGTAGTGATTCGGTACGTAGTGATGGGGCTGAGCTGGCCGCGTTCTCGACTCGCGCGATGAACTCCCCCTGTGGCAGGGGCCAGGTCATCTCAGTCCAAGGGGCAATCTTGCCAGAGAGCACCGTCCCTCGAGAAATCGCCCGAGAGATCCGCTCGAGGACTCAGCACGGGGAATCGGCACCGTGACACGAGCCGTCCCCGGACGCGCCGGTGCCGCAGCCCGGAAAGCTGCGGCACCGCCAGAGAACCGTCGACGACTACGCGGGCGCCTCCGCCTCCTTGCGCTTGGCCCGCTCCAGGGCGCGCTTGCGGTCCTCTTCACTCTCGGCGGCGATCCGCTTGGCCTCCTCCTCGTTGCGCGTGAGGTTGTCCCCGTTCTCCGGGTCGAACACGTGCATGAGCTTCGGGTCGAAGAAGAAGCGGGCACGCTCGCCCTCGCGGACCCGGGAGCGGGCCTCCAGGTTGACCACCATCTGGGTGCGCATGCCCTCCCCGTCCAGGTCGCGGTCCAGCTCGTCGAGCTTGGCGCGGACGGCCTCGTCGGACTCGAAGGGGATGTACGCATACAGCTCGTTGCCCAGCCACTCCGTGACGTCGACGTCGGCCTCGAACTCGACGGCCCCCGGCACCGGGTCCTGGATCTCGGCATCCTTGACGAACTCGGGCCGCAGGCCGACGATCACGAGGTCCTTGCCCTTGACCTTGTCGGCGAACTCCTCGCCGAACGGGACCTCACAGAAGGGCAGCCTGAGGGAGCGGTCCTCGACGCGGGCCGGCAGGAAGTTCATGGGCGGCGACCCGATGAAGCCGGCGACGAACAGGTTGACCGGCTGCTCGTAGAGCTCACGCGGTGAGGCGATCTGCTGCACGACCCCCTTCTTCAGGACGGTGACGCGGTCGCCCAGGGTCATCGCCTCGGTCTGGTCATGCGTGACGTAGACCGTCGTCACGCCCAACCGGCGCTGCATCCGCGCGATCTCGGTGCGCATCTGCCCGCGCAGCTTCGCGTCCAGGTTGGACAGCGGCTCGTCGAAGAGGAACGCGTCGGCGTCCCGGACGATCGCGCGCCCCATGGCCACCCGCTGGCGCTGACCACCCGAGAGGTTGGCCGGCTTGCGCTCCAGATGGTCGTTGAGCTCGAGCATCTCCGCCGCGTCGCCGACCCGCTTCTTCACCTCCTCATCGCTGATCCCGCCCTTGTTGAGGCGCAGCGGGAAGGCGATGTTCTCGTACACGGACAGGTGCGGGTAGAGCGCGTAGTTCTGGAACACCATGGACAGGTTGCGCTCCCGGGGCGCGAGCTCGTTGACGCGCTTGCCGTCGATCATCAGGTCGCCGGAGGTGATGTCCTCCAGGCCGACGATCATCCGCAGCAGCGTGGACTTGCCGCACCCTGAGGGGCCGACGAGGATCATGAACTCGCCGTCGGCGATGTCCATGCTGACCTTCTTGACCGCCTCGTAGCCGTCTGCATAGACCTTGCTGATCTCTTTGAGCTGGATCTGTGACATGTGCAGGTTCTCCTTGGGTTGAGCGGGCCTCAGCCCTTGACGGCGCCGGAGGTCAACCCGGCCACGATGCGCTTCTGGAAGATGAGCACCAGGATCACGACGGGGATGGTGACGATGACCGCGGCCGCGGAGATCGCCCCGGTCGGTTGCTCGAACTGGCTTGCACCGGTGAAGAACGCGAGCGCCGCGGGCACGGTCCTCGCGTTGTCCGACGTCAGCGAGATCGCGAAGACGAAGTCGTTCCATGCGGTGAAGAACGTGATGATGGCGGTGGTGAAGACTCCTGGCGCTGCCAGCGGCACGATCACCTTGCGGAAGGCCTGCCAGCTCGTTGCCCCGTCGACCTGCGCGGCCTGCTCCATCTCCCAGGGGATCTGCTGGAAGAAGGCCGACAGCACCCAGATCGACAACGGCAGGGTGAGCGAGAGGTAGGGGATCACGAGACCGGGGATCGTGTCGAACAGCCCGATGTTGCGCCAGAGGTCGAACAGCGGCGTGACGAGCGAGATCACCGGGAAGAAGGAGACCCCCAGAGCGACCAGGAGGATCATCTTCTTGCCCGGAAAGTCCAGGCGCGCGATCGCGTAGGCGCAGAACATCGCCAGGACCACGCTGATCAGCGTGGCGAGCAGACAGACGATGATCGAGTTGCGCAGGGCGGGGAGGAAGAGGTCGCTGGCACCACCGGTGAGGATGAGCCGGAAGTTGTCCCAGGTGATCTCGCGCGGGACGTACTTGCCGTCCGCCTGGATCGAGCTCGGCTTGACGGCCAGCGAGAAGATCCAGAAGAGCGGGATCAGGGTCCACAGCATGACCGGGATGGAGACGGCGAAGAGGCTCCACTTCTGCTTCGGTGTTGCGTCCATGTCAGCCTCCTCTACTTCCTCGACCCGGCAAGGTCGACGTTGAAGCCCTTGATGAAGATCAGGGCGATGGCGAAGACCATGAGGAACAGGACGACCGACAGCGCCGACCCCATTCCGATCTCGACCCGGTCGATCGTCTGTTTGTAGGCCAGGGTGGAGAGGGTCTCGGTGTCGTTCGCTCCGCGCGTCATGATGAAGACGTTGTCGAAGATGCGGAACGCGTCGAGTGTGCGGAACAGGACGGCCACCATGATCGCGGCCTTCATGTTCGGCAGGATCACCTTGAAGAGGCGCTGCCAGAAGGTCGCACCGTCCACCTTGGCGGCCTCTTCCATCGCGCCGTCGATCTGGGCCAGCCCGGCCAGCAGGAGCAGCGACATGAAGGGCGTGGTCTTCCAGATCTCGGAGACCATGATCACCGACATGGCCGGAGCCCAGCTGCCGAACCAGTCGAAGGCGCTGTCCCACGCACCGAACGTGATCGTGTTGAGCCAGTGGTTGACGTAGCCGGTGTCGGTGCGGAAGGAGTAGAGCCACGCGAACGCCGACACGACGGTGATGATCGAGTACGGGATCAGCACGATGGTGCGCAGCGTGCGCCGCGGCAGCACGACGCGGTGCATGAGCATGGCGATCGCGAAGCCGAGGACGAGCTCGACGGCCACGGTCACGACGGTGATGAGCAGGGTGTTGCGCAGCGCCTGGTAGAAGACCGGGTCGGTGAAGATCACCGAGTAGTTCCCGAGGAAGACGAACTCACGGGCGTCCGGGTCGGTCAGCCGGTAGCGGAAGAAGGACAGCCAGATCGCCTGCAGGATCGGCCAGGCGGTGACGGCCACCATGACGATGAAGGCGGGTCCGGCGAGCTTCCAGCCGAGCCGGCGCTCCGCCTTCGCGCGGTTGGACAGGAGCGCCTTGTCCTTGGATGGGGTCTTGGTCTCGGCGGGTGCCGTCGCGGTGCTCACAGCAGGGCCTCCCCTCTCAGCACGTCCATGATGAGCTCGGCCGATCGGGCCGGTGTGGCGTCAGGATCGACTCCGTTCGGAGGGCTCCACACGCGTTGGATGGCGGTCGACAGGTCGCCGTAGTACTGCGTCTGCGGCCGGGGGACGGCGACCTCGAGGGAGTCGCGGATGACGTCTGCCATCGGGAACTGCTCGACCACCTCGGCCTCGTCGAAGACCGAGGCACGGGAGGCGGGGTTGCCCGTCCCGACCATGTAGAGCAGCTGGTGCTCGTGGCTCGTGATGCACTCGGCGGCCTCGTAGGCCAGGTCCGGGTGCTCGCTGAAGGCACCCACCCCGATGGAGATGCCGCCGTAGGGAGGAGCCGGGTCTCCCTCGTCGTTGGTCGCCGGGTACATCGCCCATCCGATGTCGTCGATGAACTCGACGCCGTTCGCCGGGAAGGCGGCCCACACATACGGCCAGTTGACGAGGAAGCCGCTGGTGTCGGGATCCTGGAAGAGGTTCAGCGCCACGGTCTCGTCCGAGGTGCTCATCGACGGACCGCCGACCCGGGCATCGGCGACGGACCGCACGATCGCCGCCGCCTCCCGGCCCGCGTCGGAGTCGAGTCCGAGCTCGATGTCCTCGAGGGCCGGGCCCGGATTGACGAGGATCTCCCCGCCAGCCCCGGCGATGAGAGCGTTGATCCAGACCGTGTACCCCTCATAGCGGTTGGCCTGGACGCCGATCGTGACGTCCTGGGAGTCAGCGGCCTCGACGAGCTGCTCCCACGTGACGTTGCCGCCCTCGAGGTCCAGCCCGGCGGCCTCGGCAACGCTCTTGCGGTACCAGAGCAGCTGGGTGTTGGCCCAGAAGGGAACCGTGACCAGCTTGCCGTCCCACTCCGAGGCCGTGACGGCCGACTCGACCCGGTCCTCGGTGAAGGCCTCGACCATGTCCTCCGGCACCGGAGCCAGATAGCCGGCCTGGGCGAACTCGGGGATGAACGGCGGGTCCAGACTCATCAGGTCCACGCCCGAGTCACCGCCGGCGAGCCGCCGGAGCAGCTGCTGGCGCTGGTCGCTCGCGGAGTTGGGGAGCAGCTGGATCTCGATGGAGTATGCGCCGCCCGCCGCCTCCGTGCACTGGGCCGCGATCTGCGCCTGGCCTCCGCCCTCGGGGTTCGACCCGCCGCCATCAGGATTGATGTACCAGGTCAGGCGTGCGCTGTCCTCGGTGCTCGAGCAGGCCGCGAGACCCACAGTCAACGTGACGGCGCTGAGCACCATCGCCACGCTGGAGCGACGTCTGTGACTCTTCACATCAGGCTCCTTCGCCAGTCCTCCGTGCCCCACCGCAGGTCCGTGGTCTCGGCTGAGACCGCGACTGAACACCTGGATGAACGCGCCTGGCGCCCATCGGCGAGAACACTGCTGCCTCCCCATCCAACACGTTGTACTGTGATGCGCGCCACTAAAGGCGGCGAAAACTGCCCCGGGCGAGGCAGATCGGGCCGACCTCAGGGCCGCCTTCCGCGGACGCGGGATGGCGTCAGCGGCGGGGCTTGCGCAGGTCGACCGTCATCGGGTGGACCTCGCTCTCGCCGGGGATGACCCGGTAGCCGGCCTTGCGGTAGAACCGCTGGTTGCGCGTCCGACTGCGGCCGGTGTTGAGCCAGAACTCCGTGACGTCCTCGGGCGCCTGGCCCTCGGCGAACGCCAACAGCGCCCGCCCGAGGCCCTCCCCTGCGAGGTCCGGAGCGACCATGAGCCGACCGATCCACCACCGGTGCGGCTCCCCCGGCTTGCGCCGGGCCCGCACCGAGCCGATGAGGCGCCCGTGCGACCGGACCACCCAGGTCCTCCACTCCCGCAGGTCGGCCGTATGCTCGGCGACCGTCTCCACCGGACCCGCCCAGTGCGGGGCGACCTCGGCGACCTCCTCGATCCAGCAGGCGCGGGTCAGGACCATGAGCTCCGGCACGTCGGCCGGGGTGGCGAGGCGCAGGTCCAGGTCCCCCAGGCCCTCGACGACGAGCGACGGGTGGAGCAGGTCGGGCCGGCGCTGGGCCGTGCGGGCCAGTCGCTGCTCGTGCCGCCAGCGCGCGATGGCCGCGTGGTCGCCCGAGAGCAGCACCGGCGGTACCTCGCGGACCACGGACCCGTCGTCCCAGGACGCGGGCTTGGTGTAGACGGGGTACTCGAGCAGCCCGTCCTCGTGGGACTCCTCGACGAGGCTCTCCGGGTTGCCCACGACGCCGGGCACGAGGCGACCGATCGCCTCGACCATGGCGAGGACGGCGACCTCCCCGCCGTTGAGCACGTAGTCCCCGAGGGAGACGACGTCGACCTGCCACCCGAGGCTCTCGGAGGCGTACTCGTACACGCGCTCGTCGATGCCCTCGTACCGCCCGCACGCGAAGGCGAGCCACTCCTCCTGGGCGAGCTCGCGCGCCAGCGTCTGGTCCAGCCGTCGCCCGGAGGGGCCAGGCACGATGAGTCTCGGCCGCATACCCTCTCCGCCGTCCGCAGCGGCGCCGAGCGCGTCGAGGGCCTCCTTCCACGGCTGCGGCTTCATGACCATCCCCGCGCCACCGCCGAAGGGGGTGTCGTCAACGGTGCGGTGCCGGTCATGGGTGAAGTCGCGCAGGTCGTGGACCCGCACGTCGAGGACCCCGTCGCGACGCGCCTTGCCGATGAGTGAGAGCTCGAGCGGCGCGAGGTAGTCAGGGAAGATCGTGATGACGTCGATGCGCATCGGCTTCCGCTACTCCCGCGCCAGGTCGAGCAGACCGGGGGGCGGGTCCATGACGACGCGGCCACCCTCGACATCGACCTCGAGCACGATCGCGGCGACGAAGGGCACCATCGCCTCGGCGCCGTCCTCGAGCCCGACGACGAGGAGGTCCTGCGCGGCACCCGTGACGAGGCCCGTCACCTCTCCCAGACGGCCTCCGGCCGGGTCGTATGCGGTGAGCCCCACGAGCTCGTCCTCGTACCAGGACTCCTCGTCGGCTTCTGCGGCGACCTGCTCCTCGTCGAGGTGCAAGGTGGTGCCGCGAAGACCCTCGGCGCCCGTGCGGTCGGGGATCTCCTCGAACTGCAGCAGCCAGATGTCACGGTGGAGTCGGGCCGCGGCGAGGGTCAGCGCGCGGGGCACGCCCGAGCCGGTCGGTGCCTGCGTCGTGAAGACCGCGCCGGGCGCGAAGCGCGACTCGGGGTCGTCGGTGTGCACCTGCACCGTCACCTCCCCACGGGTCCCGTGGGGCTTGCCGATGCGGGCGATGAGTCGATCGGTGGTCACGCGGTCATCCTTCCGTATGCGTCGCCCCAGGCTCGCGCGGCGCCTCTGCAGCTTGGGTGTGAGGTGGCAGGCCGGGCGAGCGCTGACTCCCAAAGACCTGACGGACGACGAACGGCGGGCATGCGATGCGCATACCCGCCGTTCGTCGTGTGGTTCGACCGAACCAGCCCTATCGGACGCGGTCCGTGTCGACGATGTCGATGCGGACGTTCTTGCCGCCGGCCAGTGCGCTCATGACGGTGCGCAGGGCGCTCGCCGTCCGTCCGGAGCGACCGATGACACGGCCGAGGTCGTCGGGGTGGACCCGGACCTCGAGCAGGTCACCGCCGCGGCGGAGCTCCTTGTGGCGCACGACGACGTCGTCCTTGTGGTCGACGATGCTGGTGACGAGGTGCTCGAGAGCCTCTTCGAGCATCAGGCTCAGGCCTTGTCCTCGGCGTCCGCGTCGGCCTTGACCTCGTCGACCGCGGGCTCCTCGGTGACCTCAGCCTGCTCGGCGGCGGGCTCGGCCTTCTTGGCTGCCTTCTTCCGCGGCGTGGTGGCGCGGGAGGCGTCCTCGTCGGTCTTGGCGCCGGCAGCGGCCAGCGCAGCCTCGTAGAGCTCCTTCTTGCTCTTCTTAGGCTCCTTGACCTTCAGCGTGCCCTCGGCACCGGGCTCACCCTTGAACTTCTGCCAGTCACCGGTGACCTTGAGCAGAGCAAGGACGGGCTCGGTCGGCTGGGCGCCGTGGGCGAGCCAGTACTGCGCGCGCTCGCTGTCGATGTCGATGACCGAGGGCTCCTCGGTGGGGTGGTACTTGCCGATCTCCTCGATGGCGCGGCCATCGCGCTTGGTGCGCGAGTCCATGACGACGACGCGGTAGAACGGGGTGCGGATCTTGCCCATCCGCTTGAGACGAATCTTGACGGCCACAGGTGTGGTCCCTTTCCAGATGTATGCGAGGCACGGCGAGACCGGGTGGGGAACACACGGGGAACCTGTACCTCTGGGGTAGGCGCGCGGCGCGAGCGAGAGGGGCCCACACCACACGGGTACGAGCGACCATTCTGCCAGAGGTCGCGGGATGCTCCGAACCGGCGCCGACCGAGCTCGGCTCAGATCGCCGACCGACCTCGGCTCGGGTCGCCGACCGACCTCCGCATGAGTCCCCGACCGAGCACGAGCTCGGGCGACCGACCGCGAGCGGCAGCGGCTCAGACCACCCGCACCCCGCGCAGGACGATCGCGACGGGATCGGACAGGGTCCGCAGGTCCTCGCGGGGATCCTCCTTGAGGATGACGAGGTCGGCGGGGTCGCCCTCATCCAGCCCGGCGTGACCGAGCCACTCGCGGGCCCGCCACGTGGCAGCGCCCAGCACGTCGATCCGGGACAGTCCGGCCCGCTCGAGCTCGAGGGCCTCCTCCGGCACCAGTCCGTGACTGATGTGGCCGCCGGCGTCGGTGCCGACGTAGACCGGCACCCCGGCCTCGTGGGCAGCACCGATGGTCTCGTAGCGGCGGGCATGGAGGTCGAGCATGCGGTCCCGGTAGAGCGGGAACTTCTCCCCCGCCGCAGCCGCGAAGTCGGGGAAGTTGGCGATGTTGATGAGCGTGGGCACGATGGCGATCCCCTGCTCGGCGAACTGCGAGATGGTCTCGGGCTCAAGGCCGGTCGCGTGCTCGATGCAGTCGGTCCCGGCCGCGGCGAAGTCGTAGAGCACCTCCTGGCCGAAGCAGTGTGCCGTGACCCGTGCCCCCTCCTCGTGCGCGGCGGCGATGGCCTCGGTCAGCACGTCGCGTGGCCAGCACGGCTGGAGGTCTCCCGCGTCCCGGTCGATCCAGTCCCCCACGAGCTTGACCCAGCCGTCACCGGCCCGAGCCTCGGCGCGGACCCGGCTGACGAGCTGGTCGGGCTCGACCTCGTGGCCGTAGTTCCTGATGTAGCGCCGGGTCCGCGCGATGTGGCGGCCGGCGCGCACGATGCGCGGCAGGTCCTCGCGGTCGTCGATCCAGCGGGTGTCGGCAGCCGAACCGGCGTCCCGGATGAGCAGCGTTCCGTGGTCGCGGTCGGTGAGCGCCTGGGTCTCGGCCTCGGCATCCGAGACCGCCCCCTGAGGTCCCAGACCGACGTGGCAGTGGGCATCGACATACCCGGGCAGGACCCAGCCACCGACCGAGGTGACGTCGTGGCGGCCCGCGGGCGGCGCATACGTGATGATCCCGTCGACGACCCACGCCTGGGCGCGCACGTCGTCTGGGCCGGCGAGGATCGGACCGCGCAGGTGGAGGACGTCACTCATGACACCGAACCTAGATGATGCCCGGTCGACGCGGGTGGATCAGGTGCCCGAAGCCCCGTCTGCGGCCTCGTCCGAAGCGCCGCCCGCAGCCCGCTCCGGCCCGAGGATGAACCGGCGCAGCGCCTCGACGACGACCTCCGGTCGCTCCGTGTGCACCCAGTGCCCGGCCCCCTTCACCGTCACCTGGAGCGTGCGGGGGAACAGGGCGCGCATCGTCTCGGCGTCCTCCTCCCGCACGTAGCGTGACTCGCCGCCGACGAGCCACAGCACGGGGTTTGGGTACGGCTCGTAGTCCCCGGGCTGCACCGGCCAGCCACCCATGCGTGCCTCACCAGCGATGTCGCGGGCGACGAGGTCGAGGTTCGTCTGCCAGCGCCAGGAGTCCTTGTCGCGGCGCAGGTTCTGCAGGAGGAAGGCCTTGACCCCCGGGTCGGGCTCGTCGAAGAGCTCCTCGGCCTCGGCGCGCGTGGAGATCTGATCGAGCGGGAGGCGCTGCATCTCCTCGACGTAGCCGCTGAAGCGGTCCAGGTTGCCGTAGTCGCGCGGCGCGATGTCGACGACGACGAGCCGCTCGATGAGATCGGGCCTCTGCAGCGCCGCGATCATCGCGGTCTTGCCGCCGAGGGAGTGACCGACGAGGGTCCACCGCTCCCCCCGCGTCGCAGTCTCGAGGGTGTCGATGACCTGGGCAGCGTAGGCGTCGAAGGAGAAGTCCTTCGTCCACGACGACCGTCCGTGGTTGGGCAGGTCGAGCAGCAGCGCCTGGGTCTGGTCACCGTTCGGACCGCTGACCGCCTTGGCGATCTGCATCCAGTTGCGGCCCTGGCCGAACAGGCCGTGGAGGTATGCGACGCGCGGCCCCGCGGACCCGGTCGCCAGCGCGAAGAGAACCATCAGCCACCGTCGCCAGCAGCACGGGCGTACCAGAACGTTCCTATTGGCACGTTGTGGTACGCGTCGCTGTCCATGACCAGGGCTCAGCCCTTACCGAGGAACTTCTCGAACCCCTTCGGCAGGTCCTTCGGGTCCAGGCTCGCCAGGTTGCCCATCGGGTCGGTCGGGTCGGCGCCGGCGCCGAAGGCGGCACCGATCGCGCCGACCGCCTTCTCGCGGGCGGCCTTCTCCTCGGCGGCGCGCTTCGCGGGGTTGCCGGACTTGCTCTTGCGACGACCCTGCTGAGGCTGCTGGCGACCCTTGCCGCGCTTGCCGCCGCCGGCACCCGGCAGACCCGGCATGCCGGGCATCCCCGGGATGCCGCCGCCGCGCGCAAGCGACTTCATCATCTTCTGCGCCTCGCCGAAGCGCTCGAGGAGCTGGTTGACCTCGCTCACGGTCACACCGGAACCGCGCGCGATCCGGGCCCGGCGGGAGCCGTTGATCTGCTTGGGGTGGTTGCGCTCGAAGGGCGTCATCGAGCGGACCATCGCCTCGACCCGGTCGAACTCGCGCTCGTCGAAGCTGTCGATCTGGGCGGCCATCTGCCCCATGCCGGGCAGCATCTTGAGCATCGACTTCAGCGAGCCCATCTTCTTGATGGCGGCCATCTGCTGGAGGAAGTCGTCGAAGGTGAAGTCCTCGGCAGCGAGGAACTTGCGCGACATCGCGTCGGCCTGCTCGCGGTCGAAGGCCCGCTCGGCCTGCTCGATGAGGGTGAGGACGTCACCCATGTCGAGGATGCGCGAGGCCATCCGGTCCGGGTGGAAGACCTCGAAGTCCTTGACGTTCTCACCGGTGCTCGCGAACATGATCGGCCGACCGGTCACGCCGGCGACCGAGAGAGCGGCACCACCACGGGCGTCACCGTCGAGCTTGGAGAGCACCACGCCGGTGAAGTCGACGCCCTCGAGGAAGGCCTCGGCAGTCTCGACCGCGGCCTGACCGATCATCGCGTCGATGACGAAGAGGACCTCGTCCGGGTCGGTCGCGGCGCGGATGTCCGCCGCCTGCTTCATGAGCTCGGTGTCGACGGCGAGCCGGCCGGCGGTGTCGATGATGACGACGTCGTGCTGCTTGCTCTCCGCCTCGCGCACGCCGGCCTTCGCCACCGCGACCGGGTCACCGAAGGACCTCGTGCCCTCGCCGGTGGGGCCGACGGCGTCATGGCCGCCGACGTTGCCGCGCTCCGGCGCGAAGACGGGCACGCCCGCGCGCTCACCGACGACCTGGAGCTGGGTGACCGCGTTGGGACGCTGCAGGTCCGCTGCGACGAGGATCGGGGTGTGGCCCTGCTCCTTGAGCCAGTAGGCGAGCTTGCCCGCGAGGGTGGTCTTACCGGCACCCTGCAGACCCGCGAGCATGATGACGGTCGGGCCGGTCTTGGCAAAGCGGATGGTCCGGGTCGCCCCGCCGAGGATCTCGACGAGCTCCTCGTTGACGATCTTGATGACCTGCTGGGCCGGGTTCAGCGCCTGCGACACCTCGGCGCCGAGTGCGCGCTCACGCACCTTGCCGGTGAATTCCTTGACGACGGGCAGCGCGACGTCCGCGTCGAGCAGTGCCATCCGGATGTCACGGATCGTCTTGTTGACGTCGGACTCGGACAGCCGGCCCTTGCCGCGGAGGTTCTTGAAGGTCGCTGTCAGGCGGTCGGAGAGGCTGTTGAACACCACACAAGGCTAACCGTTGCCCGCAGTCGTCCTTGACTCCGAGCCGAGAGGTGGCTGGTCGGCGCGGCCTCCTGGGTCGGCCGAGCCTGCGGGGGGCCGACCCAGGAGGCCGCAGCCGTCAACGGCAGGCAGCCGTCAGCGGCAGGCGGCCGCCACCGAGTCCAGGAGTGCCTCGACCCCGGCAGACGTCCCCGCGCCGCCGACCGGGCGCACGAGGAGGACGTCCCTCGCCTGTCCGGCGTAGGTGCGCACGTGCGCGCTGCGGATCTCGAAGCCGCTGCGGGCGATCGCGTAGCCGAGGTCCGCCAGCAGCCCGGTCCGGTCCTGGCAGCGCACGTCGAGGACGATGCTCGCGCGCGCGGGATCGGGGTGGACGAGCACGACCGGCGCCGGCCGCTCCCCTTGCCGCGTGCGACGGGCAGCACGCACCGGTGCCGCACCCCTCGCGAGCCGCTCGAGGGCCCGGCGGACCCGGTCGAGGTCCGGCGCCCCCGCCGGCGAGTCGACGATCCAGGTGTTGACGGCCAGATCGTCAAGGGTCCGGATGACCGCGCCGCGCACCGTGAGGCCGCTGCTTGCGAGGGCGCTCGCGCAGTCGGCGAAGAGGCGGGCCCGGTCCGGCTCCACCACGTCGATGCGGTAGCCCGAGCCCTGCGGCTCGACACCGATGAGCGGGACACCGGCCCGTACCCGCTCGCGGGTCGCCTCGTCGAGCCGGGGGTATGCGTCGCTCGCCTCGCCCGACCCACGCGCCGCACCCGCAGCGATCTCCTCGGCCGGCAGCGCCTCGCCTGAGAGCAGCGCGCCCACGTCGTCCGGGACCACCGGCCCCAGCCGACGCTTCAGCCCGGCGACGAGCGTGCCGAAGAGCGCGGCCCGCGCGCGGGACCAGGACGTCGGGCCGGCGGCCCTGGCGTCGGCCTCGGAGAGGGCGATGAGGATCTCGGCGAGGAGCGGGTCCTGCTGGACCACCGCATACGCCTGTGCGACGGTCTCGGTGTCGCTCGGGTCATGCTTCGTCGCGAGCTCCATGAGGGTGAGGTGCTCGGCGACCGCAGCGACGACGATGCGGATGTCGTGCTCCTCATAACCCATCCGTTCCAGGACGGTCTGCGCGATCGCGGCGCCGACCTCGCTGTGGTCCTCGGCACCGGACACCTTGCCGATGTCGTGCAGGAGGGCGGCGATGAGGAGCAGGTCGGGACGGGCGACGGTGCGCATGAGCCGGCCCGCCTCGACGACCGTCTCCAGGAGGTGCCGGTCGACGGTGTGCCGGTGAATCGGGCTGCGCTGTGGGCGGCTGCGGACCGCGGACCACTCGGGCAGCCAGGAGCTGATGAGCCCGACCTGGTCGAGGCCTTCCCAGACGGCGAACAGTCCCCCACCGCTGGCGAGCAGGTCCACCCAGAGGCCCCTGGCCTCGGCCGACCACGGCTCACCGAGGTCCTGGTCGAGGCGCGAGAGCGAGCCGAGGGTGACCGGAGAGATCGGGACGCCGGCGCGCGCAGCGGTCACGGCGCAGCGCAGCGCGGTCGTCGGACGGTCCGGGAGCCCGCGCGGCCCGACGACGAGCTCGCCGTCGTTCTCGTAGAACCCGTAGCCGAGCGGGGTGAGGCGCGCCTGGCGCGGACCGACCCGCAGGGTGCGGGCCCGCTGGGCCTGGCCGGCCCGCCGCATCGTCGCGTCGAGGGCGTATGCGACGGTCCGGCCCGCATCGGAGGTCGCGGTGAGCAGGGCGTCCCGGTCTGGGTAGCCCAGCAGCGCGGCGACGTCGTCGTGCAGGTCGCGGGTGAGCCGCGTGCGGCCCCGACCCGAGACGACGTGCACGGCGTCGCGGACGTCGAGCAGCAGGTCCGTGGCGTCTTCGAGCCGGCCGTGCGGCTGGTCGGCGAGCCAGGCGGCCACGAGTGCCTGGATGACGGTCACGTCGCGCAGCCCGCCGCGCGACTCCTTGAGGTCCGGCTCGATGCTCTGGGCCAGCTCGTCGTAGCGTGCGTGCCGGACCCGCAGCGACTCGAGCAGGCTGGGGAGGCGGGTCCGGGCCGCCTTGCGCCAGTCGTGGTGCAGGCAGGCACGCACCGAGGCGCTGACCTCGGGGTCGCCGGCGACGTGGGCGAGGTCGAGCAGGCCGATGGCGGCGGTGAGGTCGCCGGACGCGACCTCGCGGCACTGGGCGAGGGTGCGGACGCTGTGGTCGATCTTGGCGCCGCTGTCCCAGAGGGGGTAGAGGAGCCGGTCGGCCAGCGTGCGCAGCTCGGCCGCTGACCGGGACCGGTCGTCGTGGAGGATCACGACGTCGAGGTCGCTGCGGGGTCCCGCGTCGCCTCGCCCGACACTGCCGAGGACGACGAGCGACACCCCGGAGGTGGAGACGCCCTCGGTGGCCTCGGCCCAGTGACCGGCGAGCCAGCCCGTGAGGTAAGAGCTGATGGCGACCCGGCGACGGCCACCGGCACCGGGGGCTGCGAAGCCCTCGGTGCCGGTGATCTCGTCCAGGCCGGTGAGTCCTCCCCGGCCGAGTCGCGCCACCTCAGATGGCGGCAACACCACGTTCTCCGGTGCGGACCCGGGCGACGTCCTCGACCGGGACCACCCAGACCTTGCCGTCGCCGATACGGCCGGTGGTGGCGGCCTTGACGATGATGTCGACGACGGAGCCGGCATCGACGTCCTCGACGAGCACCTCGACACGGACCTTCGGCACGAAGTCGACGGTGTACTCAGCACCCCGGTACACCTCGCTGTGTCCGCGCTGGCGACCGTATCCGGAGGCCTCGCTCACGGTCATCCCGGAGATGCCGTAGGTCTGCAGGGCGTCCTTGACCTCCTCGAGCTGGTGCGGCTTGATGACTGCGGTGACGAGCTTCATGCCCGGGCCTCCTCAGAGGTGTCGGTGTCCTTGAGGGACGGTGCGGATGATTCGGCGCGGGCGGCTCCCACTCCGGTGAGGCGTCCGGTGCCACCGGTGTAGTCGTACGCCGACTCGGCGTGGACCGCCTGGTCGATGCCGGCGACCTCGGCGTCCTCGTCGATCCTCCAGCCCATTGTGGCCTTGAGGATCAGGGCGATGATGGCGGTGACGACGGCCGAGAAGATCACGGCGACCAGGGCGATGAGGATCTGGACGACGAGCTGGGAGATGCCGCCTCCGTAGAACAGGCCGGAGCCGGTGGCGAGGAAGCCGAGGGCGACCGTACCCCAGAGGCCGGCGACGAGGTGGACACCGACGACGTCGAGGCTGTCGTCGTAGCCGAAGCGGTACTTCAGGCCGACCGCGAGGGCGGAGAGGACACCGGCGATGACGCCGAGCGGGATGGCCCCGACCGGGGAGACGTCACCCGCTGCCGGGGTCACGGCGACCAGACCGGCGACGATGCCCGAGGCGGCACCGAGGGAGGTGGCGTGGCCGTCACGGATCTTCTCCACGAGGAGCCAGCCGAGCATGGCAGCGGCGGTCGCAGTGGTTGTGTTGACCCAGGCCAGACCTGCGCCACCGTCGGCGGCATAGGCGGAGCCGGCGTTGAAGCCGAACCAGCCGAACCACAGGATGCCGGCGCCGGTCATGACGAGGGGCAGGTTGTGGGGCCGCATCGGCGTCTTGCCGAAGCCCTTGCGGACGCCGAGGATCAGCGCGAGCACAAGAGCTGCGACACCGGCGTTGATGTGGACGACGGTTCCACCGGCGAAGTCGATCGGGGACGCGATGGAGGCGAAGGGGCCGTCACCGCTCAGCAGGCCGCCACCCCAGACCATGTGGGCCATGGGGAAGTAGGCGAAGGTCGCCCACAGACCGGCGAAGACCATCCAGGTGCCGAACCGGGCGCGGTCGGCGATCGCACCGCTGATGAGCGCGACGGTGATGATGGCGAAGGTGACCTGGAACCCGACGTCGACGACTGTCGGCAGACCGTCGGAGACGATGTACTCACCGGCTGCGTCGGTGATCGTGTCCTTGAGTCCGAAGTGCGTGAACGGGTTGCCGAAGATCCCGAGGATGCTGTCGCCGCTGTACGACATCGACCAGCCCCACAGGACGTAGATGACGCCGATGACGCCCATGGCGCCGTACGACATCATCATCATGTTGAGGACCGACTTCGAGCGGGTCATGCCGCCGTAGAAGAGAGCCAGTCCTGGTGTCATCAGGAGCACGAGCGAGGCGCTGATGAGCAGCCAGGCTGTCGTGCCGGTGTCAATTGCGTTTTCCATGGGGATGACTGTGCGCCCGTCATGTTTCGGTGCCGCACCCTTTCGTGTGTCCGTCGTGTTACGGCCGAGCCGCTTCTGTGACGGCTTCGTTGCATCCGGCCCCTGGTCCCGGATTCTGGACGTTGACGGACCTCCTCGGCAGCAGGAATGGCCCTGGCACAGCGGCGACACCGACCTCGTCGCGGCCCGCCGCATACCCACGCGTGACCCGCTTGTGCCGCCAGTGACCGGGTTGTGCCGCCGCGGCCCGCTTACGCCCCAGCGCCCGCGCAATTGCCCGGTCAGTCGTCCGTAACCCGGTCAGCCGAGCACAACCCGGTCAGGCCCGCACGGTCGGACCCCGAGCGTCGCCGCCTCCCTGGGTCCCACTCAAGCCGAGTTATCCACAGCCGCGAAGCTCGCCCTCTGCGCGGCTCATCGATCTGCGCCACGGTTGGGACATGAACGAGCGACTGCTGACTCTCGCCGAGGCCCAGCTCGGAGCCTTCGGAGCAGATGACGCGGCCCGCGTGGGTGTGAGCAGCACACAAATCACCACCCTCGTGCGCCGGAAGGTGGTCCAGCGGATCCGGCGCGGCGCCTACGTCCTGACGAGTCGGTATGCGGTGGCCGACCTGGACACCAGACGTCGCCTCCGCGTCATGGCGGTCCTGCGGTCCCGTCCCGAGGACCGCGCCAGCCACCACTCGGCGCTCGCCGTCCTCGGCATCTCGACCTTCGGCGTCGACGAGGATCGCGTCGAGGTGGAGAGCAGATCGACAGCACGACGCCGCTGCCGCGGCGATCTCGTCGTCAACCCGTGGAGTGGTGGCGACACCTGGGCGTGGGAGGTGTTTCGATCTGTTCCGCCTGCGCTGGCCTGCGTCCAGGTTGCTGCCACGGGTGGACGGACTGCCGGGGTGTGCGCCATGGACAGCGCACTCCGCCTGGGCCGTTGCTCACGCGACGAGCTCCTCCACCTCGCGTCGGAGCTGCCAACGGCATACCGGAGCAGCGTGGTCGGTGCCATCGACTCGACAGATGATCGCGCGGAGTCGGTCGGAGAGAGCCGCACCCGCCTCGTCCTCACCGACGCCGGGTTCCTGGTCGAGAGCCAGGTCGAGATCTTCGACGCGGGCACCTTCGTCGGCAGGGTCGACCTGCTCGTGGACGGCTGCGTCATCGTCGAGTTCGACGGCCTGATGAAGTACGACGGCATCGACGGCCGGGCAGCCCTCGCTGCCGAGAAGGCGCGCGAGGAACACCTGATCCGACTCGGCTACGAGGTCGTCCGGATCGTCTGGGCGGACCTCGCCGACCCGCTCGCCATCGTGGCCCGAGTCCGAGCCGCGCGTGCCGTCGCCCGTGAGCGGCGCGCTGCCATGTCGCGGGTACGTGGGTAGTACGGACTGTGGCCCGGTTGAGCACCCGCGCGCTACGTCGGGCCGCCCAGTTGCCCACAAGCTGCCCCGCTCTGCCCGGGCGACGGGCACGAACAGGTGACCGGGTTAAGCCCCAGTGCCCCGCTGATGACCCGGTGACCGGGTAACGAAGGTGCGACCCGGAAATTGCGCGGGCACCGCTTCGCAACCCGGTCACGGAGGCACAACCCGGTCACGGGAGCACAACCGGGTCACCGAGGCTAGGGGTCGTCGGGGCACGAGCAGCCATGCAGATCCCAGCGGGCCTCGGAGGTGCCCCAGCAGACGGGCACGCCGGACACGGTGAGAGACTGGCGGCATGCCTGCGGTGCTCATCTATGACGGCGACTGCGGCATCTGCACGCGCATCGCCCGGTGGGTGACGACCTGGATGCGGCGCCGTCCCGACGACTTCGAGGTGGCGGCGTGGCAGACCCTCTCCCTCGAGGACTACGGCCTCACGTGGGAACAGTGCGACGCCGCGGCGCAGTGGGTGGCTGCCGACGGCACCATCAGCTCCGGGGAGAACGCGATCGCCCGGACCTTGCTCGCCAGCCGGCTCCCTCTGCGCCCGATCGGCGCTCTCATGCTCCTTCCGGGCATCAACACTCTCGCCGGCGTCGTCTACCGCTGGGTCTCGCGCAATCGTCACCGCCTCCCGGGCGGCACCCCGGCCTGCTCACTGCCGGCCGACCAGCGCCCACACTGACCGGTCTATCCGGCCGCCCGCCCTCCCTCCTGGCCACCTCCATGGGTGTGTTCCGGCCCCCTTCCTTCCCCCGACACGGCACCATCCTCGACATGCCGCCCGGAGTGTGACCTACTGCATTGGCTGCTCACGGCCGACGGAGCACACTGGGAGGTGCGGAGCGAGGGACTCCGTAGAAGGGAGTGGACAACAATGGCCAAGGAACTCACCGGACCGACCCGCACGTTCGCGGAGCTGCTGGACTGGTTTGAGTCCGGAGGCCCCTTCTCGCTGCGGGGGCTGGGTCTGACGCCCTACGTCCGCGTCGAGGATTTCGAGGAAGACGGCATGTACGTGCTGCGTGCTGAGATGCCCGGGATCGACCCCGACAAGGACGTGACCCTCACGGTCGAGGACGGGGTTCTCACCATCTCCGGTGAGCGTCGGGAGGAGAAGAAGGAGAAGCACCGCCAGGAGTGGCACTACGGCTCCTTCACCCGGAGCCTGACGCTGCCCCGCGGCGTCGACCCTGACAAGATCACGGCCTCGTACGAGGACGGTGTCCTCGAGGTGCGGGTTCCCAAGGCGGAACCCTCCACCAACGCCGTGACGATCAAGGTCAACCGCAACGAGAAGTAGCGGGTAGGAAGAACAGAGGCGCCGGCCATCGCGACCGGCGCCTCGGTCATTCCCGGGAGGTCACGAGAGTCGTCCTGGACCTCGCGAGTCTTTGACACCTGCTCGCTGCGTCGACCTTTGCTGGCTCGTTCGACGGCAATTGCGCGCAAACGAGGGAGTAAGTGTCGAAGTGTGGGGTAGGCGTCGAACGCAGGTCGACTGCCTGGACGGACCCGCACGGGCAGGCACCGCGGTGATCATGCCGAGCCTGTATGCGGGACGCGGCAGGCCCTGGCCCGCTCGCTACCCGGCGGGAGACACTCGGCGGGAGACACAGTCCCGACGGGCACGCGTCCTCAGGCGAGGATCGCGTCGACGAACGCCTCGGGGTCGAACGGCGCCAGGTCGTCCGGACCTTCGCCGAGTCCGACCAGCTTGACCGGCACGCCCAGCTTGCGCTGGACCGCGACGACGATGCCACCCTTGGCGGTCCCGTCGAGCTTGGTGAGGACGATGCCGGTGATCCCGACGACCTCTCCGAAGACCTCGGCCTGGCGCATGCCGTTCTGACCGGTCGTGGCGTCGAGGACGAGGAGCACCTCGTCGACCGGGGACTGCTTCTCGATGACCCGCTTGACCTTGCCGAGCTCGTCCATCAGCCCGACCTTGGTGTGGAGCCGGCCAGCCGTGTCGACGATGACGACGTCGGCCTCCATCTCGATCCCGGCCTTGACGGAGTCGAAGGCGACCGAGGCCGGGTCGGCCCCGTCCTTGTGCGAGCGCACAGTGGGGACACCGACGCGCGCACCCCACGTCTCGAGCTGGTCGGCCGCGGCGGCGCGGAAGGTGTCGGCCGCACCGAGGACGACGTCCTTGTCCTCGGCGACGAGCACCCGGGCGAGCTTGCCGACCGTCGTCGTCTTGCCGGTGCCGTTGACGCCGACCACCATGATGACCGCCGGTCGCCCGTCGATCCGCGCACTGGCGATGCTGCGGTCCATCGAGGGATCGACGAGCGCGAGCAGCTCCTCACGCAGGATGGCCCGGGCCTCGTCCTCGGAGCGGACACCGTCGACGGCGACCTTCGTGCGAAGGCTCTCGACGAGCTCGGTCGTCGCCTCGACCCCGAGGTCGGCCTGGAGCAGGGTGTCCTCGACGTCCTCCCAGGTCTCCTCGTCCAGGCCTCCCCCGGACAGCAGGGCGAGCAGGCCGCGACCGATCGCGGTGTTGGAGCGGGCCAGTCGCGCCCGGAGGCGCCGCAGCCGGCCGGCCGGCGCCTCGGGGCGCTCGAGGGTGGGAGGCGGTGCGAGGTCCTCGATGACCTCCTCCGGCACCTCGACCTCGACCGGGGGTGCGGTCCCGCCTGGTCTCGGCAGGGTGTCGACGGACGAGCCATCGTCACCGGGCGCCCGCAGGTCAGGACGCTCGAGCCTCGCGGTGTCGGGGGCCTTGCCGCCGCGCCCCCGCAGGAGGGCGACGAGCACGCCTCCGACGATGAGGACGAAGATCGCGGCCGCGATGACGATGTATTCCCACATGACGTTCACGTCCGCCATCCTCGCAGCCGATCAGTGTGAGTCCCAAAGTCGCACCGGTGCGACCGGGGCCGGACACCGCCGACCACTACGCCGATCGGCTCGCGGGACGCCGACCTAGAACTCGCGGGACGCCGACCTAGAACTCGCGGGACGTCGACCTAGAAGACGTTGACCCGCTCCTTCGGCGCCAGCCACATGCCGTCACCCTCGACGACGCCGAATGCGGTGTGGAAGGCGTCGATGTTGCGCGCCGCGTTCGCGCGCTGGTCGGCGGGGGCGTGCGGGTCGATGGCGAGCAGTCGCTTGGCCTCCGCCTCGCGCGCCTTGCCGCACCAGACCTGCGCCCAGGCGAGGAAGAAGCGCTGCTCCCCGGTCAGGTCGTCGATGACCGGCGGGGTCTGTCCCTCATCGGCGCCCGAGGCGATCCGGTATGCGCTGAGCCCGATCCCGAGTCCGCCCAGGTCCCCGATGTTCTCGCCGACGGTCAGCGCACCGTTGATCTTCTCCCCCGGCGCGTCCCGGGGCTCGAGCTCGTTGAACTGCTCGATGAGTGCTGCCGTGAGCTCCTCGAAGCGGGCGCGGTCCTCCGCGGTCCACCAGTCGACAAGGTTGCCGTCGCCGTCGAACCGGGACCCTGAGTCGTCGAACCCGTGGCCGATCTCGTGCCCGATGACCGCCCCGATGCCGCCGTAGTTGACCGCGTCGTCGGCGTCGACCGAGAAGAAGGGCGGCTGCAGGATGGCGGCCGGGAAGACGATCTCGTTCATCCCCGGGTTGTAGTAGGCGTTGACGGTCTGCGGGGTCATGAACCACTCGCCGCGGTCCACCGGCCCGCCGAGCTTGGCCAGGTTCCGGTCGGTCTCGAACGCCGACGCCCGGCGGACGTTGCCCATGAGGTCGTCCGCGTCGATCTCCAGCGACGAGTAGTCGCGCCAGCGGTCCGGGTAGCCGACCTTGGGCGTGAACTTCTCGAGCTTGCGCACCGCAGCCGCGCGGGTCTCCTCCCCCATCCAGGCCAGGTCGCGGAACGAGCGCCGGAACGCCTCGACGAGGTTGGCGACGAGGGTCTCCATCGCCTGCTTGGCCTCGGGCGGGAAGTGGCGGGCCACATACAGCTCGCCCACGGCTTCCCCGATCGCCTCCTCGACCAGCGCGACTCCCCGCTTCCACCGCTCGCGGTTCTCCGGGACCCCGGACAGGGTGCGTCCGTAGAAGTCGAAGCTCTCCTCGACGACGGCCTCGGTGAGGTAGGGCGCCCGTGCGCGCAGGACGTGCCAGGTGAGCCACTCGCGCCAGGTCTCGATGGGCACCTCGGCAACCGCCTGGGCAGCCGACGTGAGGAAGGAGGGCTGGCGCGCGATGACGGCGTCGAGGAAGGTCTTCGGCGCACCCATCCCCTCGCAGTAGGCCGCCCAGTCCAGCCCCGGCGTCAGCTCGGCCAGGCCGGCCGCGTCGACGAGCGTGTAGGTCTTGATTGGGTCGCGGTTGGTCACCTTGTCCCAGTGGTGGGCGGCGAGGCGGGTCTCGAGGTCGAACACCCGCTGGGCCACCTCGGTGGGGCTGTCGAGGTCGAGGAACCCGAGCATGCGCTCCAGGTGACCGAGGTATGCGGTGCGCACCTGCGCATACCGCTCCTCCCGGTAGTACGCCTCGTCCGGCAGACCGAGTCCGGCCTGGTGGACGTAGACGACGTAGCGGCCCGAGTCGCGGGCGTCGGTGTTGACGTAGGGGTACGCCAGGCCGGTGACCCCCTCGCGGGCGAGCTCGCCGAGGACCCGCATCAGGTCCGCGGCCGTGGTGATGCCGGCGACCCGGTCCAGGTCATGCTGCAGCGGCGACATGCCGAGGGACTCGATGTGCTCCTCCGCCATGAAGGAGGCGAAGAGGTCCCCGACCTTCGCGGCGACCGTGCCGGGCTCCGGGGAGCCCTGCGCGACCTCCTCGATGATGGCGCGCACGTCGGCCTGGGCCTGCTCGCGGAGCATGTCGAAGGACCCGTAGCGGCCGCGGTCGGCAGGGATCTCGGTCTCTGCGAGCCAGATGCCGTTGGCGTGCGCGAAGAGGTCGTCCTGGGGTCGGACGGAGGGGTCGATGTGGTGCAGGTTGAGGCCTGAGCGGGACGTCATCGCATCACTCTATGCACCTGGAGAGCGCGGGGCGCAGCAGTCGGCGCGAATGGAGGCTCGGGCGACGCTGCGCGGGCACGACACAGCGCGGGGCAGCGGTGGACCGCCCCTCACTGTGGCCCCCCGGCCGCTACGAGCGGGGCTTGCGCTCCCGGACCGCTCCGACGAGCTCCTCACCGCGGTGGGTGAGCACCTCGCGACCTTCGCGACGTGCGGGAACCGCGACGAGGCCGACGACGGCAAGGGCCAGCGCAAGGCAGATCATCATGCCGAAGACGAGTGCAAACACCTCTATAGCGTCACCCCGTGCCATAGCCCCCACCAAATCGAGACACACCCCGAGTCCGAATCGTGACCAATCACACGAGATTCCCGCCACGAGCCGGCCGCCGGACCCGGCCCCACTCACACCCAGCGAGTACCGGACCCGTGTCAGCGGCATCACCCAGCAGGTGCCGAGCCCGGGTGAGCGCCTATCGTGGGGTCGTGTCCGAGCGCTCGACCCCACCACCGTCCTCGGACGCGTCCCCCGACGAGGAGCCGTCCGGCACCCCCCGCACGCGGAGCAGCGGACACCTGCGCACCCTGGCGGAGTTCGTCATCGCCCTGACCGTCCTCGCCCTCATCCAGGGGTTCGTCGTCAAGGCCTACCAGATCCCGTCGGCATCGATGGAGCAGACCCTCGAGACCGGTGACCGCATCCTCGTCAACCGGCTCGACAGCTCCATCGAGCGCGGCGACGTCGTCGTCTTCGAGCACGGTGACACGTGGGACACCACGCACAAGAGCCCGAGCGACAACCCGCTCATCAACGCGGCCCGCTTCGTCGGCTCAGTGGTCGGATTCGGTCCCTCGACCCGCGCATACACGGTGAAGCGGGTGATCGCGACGGGCGGCGAGACAGTCTCCTGCTGCGACGACCAGGGCCGGATCACCATCGACGGCGTGGGACTCGACGAGGACTACCTCGGGTCGAACTTCGGCTGGGATCCGGGCACGAACGACTGCTCCGGTACGGCCGTCTCTATGCGCTGCCTGCCCGAGATCGTCGTGCCGGAGGGCTCGCTGTTCGTCCTCGGCGACAACCGGACGAACTCCGCAGACAGCGCCGTGTCGTGCCGTGGGCGGGTCGGCACGGAGGAGTGCGCGAGGTTCGTGCGGGAGTCCCAGGTGGTGGGTCCGGTCATCGCCCGGTTCTGGCCGCCGTCCCACATCGGCGGCATCCCGCGCTGACCTTGGCCCCGCGCGCCGCAACCTCCGCGAAGAGACCGGGCCAGACCTCAGGCGCTCTGCGCCACGTCCCGCAGCCGCTGCGAGACGACCGTCGTCACCCCGTCGCCGCGCATTGAGACGCCGTAGAGCGCGTCCGCGATCTCCATGGTGCGCTTCTGGTGGGTGATCACGATGAGCTGGCTGGAGTCACGCAGCTCCTCGAAGAGCGTGATGAGCCGGCCGAGGTTGGTGTCGTCGAGTGCCGCCTCGACCTCGTCCATGATGTAGAACGGGCTCGGCCGCGCCTTGAAGATCGCGACGAGCAGGGCGACGGCGACGAGGGACCGTTCGCCTCCGGAGAGCAGCGAGAGTCGCTTGACCTTCTTGCCCGGAGGGCGGGCCTCGACCTCGATGCCCGTCGTGAGCATGTCCGACGGGTCGGTGAGGATGAGCTTCCCCTCACCACCAGGGAAGAGTCGGGCGAAGACCCGCTCGAACTGAGCGGCCGTGTCGTGGAAGGCCTCGGTGAAGACCCGCTCGACCCGCTCGTCCACCTCACGGATGATGTCGAGCAGGTCGCGCTTGCTCGACTTGAGGTCCTCGATCTGCTGGGTGAGGAACGTGTGCCGCTCCTCCAGCGCCGCGTACTCCTCGAGGGCGAGCGGGTTGACCCGACCCAGGGCGCTGAGGGAACGCTCCGCCCGCCGCAGGCGCTTCTCCTGCTCCTCGCGCACGAAGGGCACGGTCCTCGGACCCTCGTCGGCCGACGCGTCCCCCTCGCCTGAGTCGGAGGTATGCGCGGCTCCCGACCCCTTCGCCGGCTCACCGACGACGGGGACCGG
>Ga0209612_1000052_pt1 | contig 129412 bp, 104 predicted proteins | sample BioC12SIPDNA_FD_185746 | JGI IMG/M metagenome (GOLD analysis project Ga0209612, IMG submission 185746) | Anaerobic biogas reactor microbial communites from Washington, USA - Biogas_R1_B C12 SIP DNA (SPAdes) (version 2) | ecosystem: Engineered > Bioreactor > Anaerobic > Unclassified | place...
GCCAATAAATCGTATCTTTTTCATGACCGGCTCCTTTCGTATGTGGCTCTGCACTACGTTGGTTTATCCGATCCGTAGTGTAACCCACGGCCTACGAATTCGGAGTCGGTCGTTCCATTTTGACTAGGAGGTGAAAGTCCTCTACAGACCCGGTCAGGGGAACTGTTAGCCGAACGGCAAGGGTGCCCATCGCGAGGTGGGATCTGAAGGAAGCCGCAGGCAAAGCGCTGGACCGACGAACAGGAATCGCATGAGGCGGGCACGCGGGGTGAGACGGCCGATATCGTCAAAGCCCGGTACTGACACGGAGCGCGTGGACGTAGATGCGGCGGTCATAAGCGTGAAAGGGGTGCGCATTACCCGGGGAGATCTGGCGGATTGCCAAGAGCTAGGGAGGTCGAGAGGCTTTCCGATAACCCGTCAGAAGTCAGCCGAGGGCATAGTAGGTTCAGTTCGACGGACCGAAGGCCCGAACAGATGATCTTGGAAAGGTATCTTCGCTTCGATGGTGAGGGAGACGCAGGAACAGAGGGATGAGAAGCCCAAAGCCCCTGGTGGAAGTAGCGGGCGGAACCCGCGAGGTACACCAATGGGAGCGTCAAGCATCACGGCAGGGGAGGAAGTAACCGGACCGGGGACAATGCAACTGATGGAGGCAGTGGTCGAACGCGGCAACATGTTGGCGGCGTTGCACCGGGTGGCACGCAACAAGGGGGCGGCGGGTGTGGACGGAATGACCGTTGCGGACCTTAGGGCGAACCTGAAGGAGCAATGGCCGACAGTCAGAGAGAGTCTGCTGACCGGCAACTACGCGCCGAAACCGGTCCTGCGGGTGGAGATACCGAAGCCCGACGGGAAGGGAGTGCGAAAGCTTGGCATTCCCACGGTAATGGATCGGCTGATACAGCAGGCTCTGCACCAAGTGATGCAACCGATCTTTGATCCAGGGTTTTCGGGATCGAGCTACGGATTTCGCCCGGGTCGCAGCGCGCATGACGCGGTGAAGCAAGCGCGGGAATATGTGCGTGAAGGCCGACGGTGGGTAGTCGATCTGGATCTGGAGCAGTTCTTTGATCGGGTCAATCACGACATTCTCATGGCTCGGGTGGCAAGGAAAGTGAAGGACCGGCGCGTACTGCAGCTGATCCGGAACTACCTGCAGGCCGGGGTCATGGAGGCAGGGATCGCGGTGGCAAGCATGGAAGGGACGCCGCAGGGCGGACCCCTTTCTCCCTTGCTGTCGAACATCATGCTCGACGATCTTGACAAGGAACTGGAGAGACGCGGGCACCGGTTTTGCCGGTATGCGGACGACTGCAACGTGTATGTGCGGTCGAAGCATGCGGGGGAACGGGTGATGGACTCCCTGACCTGGTTTCTGGAACGGAAGCTCAGGCTCAAGGTGAACCAGACCAAGAGCGCGGTGGCTCGGCCATGGGAGAGGAAGTTCCTGGGGTATTCGCTGACGTTTCACCGGATGGCGCGGCTGAAGGTAGCGCCGCAATCGGTGCAGCGGCTTCAGCTGAAACTCAAGGGCCTCTTTCGCGCTGGCCGGGGCCGCAATCTCGCACGGTTTATCCACGAGGACCTGAACCCGGTCATTCGTGGCTGGGCCCGATATTTTCACCTGTCGGAAGTTCGGGGGACGTTCGAGGAACTGGATGGATGGCTGCGCCGGAAGCTCCGCTGCATGCTTTGGCGGCAGTGGAAGCGTCCCGCGACCCGCTTCAAACGATTAAGGGCGCGAGGGCTTGTCGAGCTTCGTGCTTGGAAGTCGGCGAGTAACGGGCGTGGCAGCTGGTGGAACTCGGGATCGTCTCATATGAACGAGGCCTTCCCGAAGCGGTACTTTGACCAACTGGGGCTGCTCTCACTGCTGACAACGGTTCGTCAGCCCTTATGATTATCTGAACCGCCGGATACGGAACCGTACGTCCGGTGGTGTGGGAGGACGGGGGCCGTGAGGCCCCCTCCTACCCGATCCCGGTGAAACCTTGCCCGCGCCGAAGCATCCAATACAGGGACCGCGGATCGGGTTCCGGCCCCGTCGCGGAGAAAGGGGTGCTTATGAGCAAATCCATGTTTCCGGCGGTTCTGGTCGTCCTCCTGTTCCTGGCCCCGGCGGCGGCCCCGGCCCAGGACACTGCCAAAGCCGAAGTCTTCGGCGGCTACTCCTACCTGCGGGCCGATCCGAGCGATATGAGCCTTCACGGCTGGAACGCCGCGGCGACGGTCAACATTTCGGAATGGTTCGGGATCACCGGGGATTTCAGCGGCCACTACGGCTCCCCCTCGGTGCGCGGCTTCGAGATCCCCTATCTCGACGTCAATTCCCACACCTTCATGGTGGGCCCGAAGGTGACCTGGCGGGCGGAGACGGTCGCCCCCTTCGCCCATTTCCTGATCGGCGCCAGCCGCGTCAGCACAAGCGCCTTCGGTTACGGGGATTCGGCCACGGCCCTGGCGGCCGCCATCGGCGGGGGCCTCGACGTCCGGCTGACCCCGTCCCTTTCGTTGCGCGCCGTCCAGGTGGACTACCTCATGACGCGCCACGACGCCGGCCCGCAGATCTTCTTCAGCGGGATCGACGACCGCCAGGACAACCTGCGGATTTCCGCCGGCCTGGTGTTTCACTTCGGCGACTGACCCCGGCGGGCGGTTCCGGTCCCTTCAGGGTTTGGCGGAGACCCGGGGCCGCCCGATCAGGGAATCCAGGGCGAAGATCCCCGAGCCCTGCGTCGAGATGTAGAGGAAGAGAAAGCAGTACAGCGCCGCCAGTTCCCCCCCGTTGAGGATGGGCCAGAACCCCCTGCCGGCGTGGGCGATGAAATAGGCCGCCGCCATCTGGCCGCTCGCGACAAAGGCCGCATACCCCGTCCAGAGGCCGGCCGCCACCAGGACCCCGCCGGCGAATTCGATGACGCCGGCCGCCAGCATCATCGGGTCGCCCCCCCAGCCCTGCCCCCCGAGCGCCCCGAACAGCTTCTGGGCCCCATGACACGCGTAAAGAATCCCCGCCACGATGCGCAGGAGCGCGTACGACAGCTTTGAATATTTGCCCATCCAGCGTTCCATAGTCCCCCTCCCGGATTTTGAGTGTGGCTGAACTGAACCTGATTGTGGTTGGCCCCATTATACTTCGGGGGGCCCCGGGGAATCCACGCAGGAAATGCCGGGGGGGGGCGGGAGTCAGCGGGAGGCCTCGGGGTGGAGACGGGAGATGTATCGCTGGATCTCCCCCAGCCGCCGGGCGTGCGTTTCCGGGGAGTCCCCTTCGGGATGGAAACGGTAGGTCCTGCCCTCGGTCCGGATAACGATCTTCCCGTCCTCGATGCGGCAGGTATAGGCCGATCTTCCGGCGCTGAACCGGCACTCCTTCTTCCCTCCGAGGTAGGAAAGGGTGTCGGAGGTGAGCCGGAGCCTCCCGCCGCAGCTGCCGAAGCGGTGGTCGTGAATCACCGGGAAGCTGTAATCGGCCGGCGGGGCCTCCTCCTTTGGGGCGGCCGGCGGCGGTGCTTCCGCCCTTGCCTGGGCCTGGATCCCCGGGCCGGGCGCACCCGGCTCGACCGCCAGGGTCGCAACCGGAGCGGGTGGGGCCTTGTCGGGGCCGCCCCCCAGGTACCCCATGCCGAGCAGGACCAGGGCGGCAAGCGCCGCAAGGCCCCATTTGATGTTCCATCGCCCCCCTCCCCGGCGTCGCCCGGGCGCCCCTTCCCGGCGGGCGGCGGGAAGCGCGCGCTCCTCCACGCCGATCGTGCCCCCTTCGAGCAGGGCGGCGGCCGCCTCCCTTTCGACCGGGCGCGAAAAGAGAAAACCCTGGCCGTACCCGCACCCGAGCGACCGCACCCGCTCGAGCAGCGCCGGGGTCTCGATCCCCTCGGCGATGACCCCGAGGCCCAGCCTCCCGGCCAGTCCGCTGATGCTGCGCACGACTTCGAGCATGTCCCCGCCGCTTTCGGTTCCCCTGACGAAGGAAGGATCGATCTTGAGAAAATCGAGCGGGAGCCCGCACAGGCGGGAGAGGGAGGAATGCCCGGTTCCGAAGTCGTCGATGGCGACGCGCACCCCCGCGAGGCGCAACTGCATGAGAATCCGGACGGCGGCCTGGGTGTTTTCCATGATCCCGCTTTCGGTCACCTCGAGCACGAGGCCGTCGCCGGCGTACGCCTCATCCCGCAGGATGTCGGCCGCTTCCCTGACGAAAGACTCCCCCCTGAGCTGGGCCGGGGACACGTTGACCGAAACCCACACTCCGCCCGCCCCCGGAGCGCTTTTCCTCCAGGCCTTCACCTGGCGGCAAGCCTCCCGCAGCACCCCGAGCCCGATGGGACCGATCAGGCCCGTCCGCTCGGCGACCGGGATGAATTCGGCGGGGGACACCTCCCCCCGCTCCGGGTGGCGCCAGCGGAGCAGGGCCTCGAAACCGGCGATCCGGCTCGACGACAGGTCGACGATCGGCTGGTAGACGACCCGGAGCTCCCCCTCCCCGAGCGCGCGTCGAAGGTCCGATTGGAGGGCGCGCTCCCGGCGCGCCGCCTCCAGGCCGGCGGTGTCGAAAAATTCGGCCCGCCCGCCGCCGAGGGAACGGGCCCGGTGAAGGGCCGTGTCCGCGTCGCGCAGCATATCCTCCGGATTTTCGTACCCGCTGGCGCTCACCGCGGTTCCCGCGCTGACGGCTGCGAAGATTTCCCGGTCCCCCACCCTGAAGGGCTCCGCCATCTCACCCAGCAGGCGGTCGGCCACCGCCTGTGCTTCGTCCGCGCCGCCGAGGCCCTCCAGCAGGATCAGGAACTCTCCCGCTCCCGCGTGCGCGATCGCATGGTCCCGGCCGGAGGAGGAAGGCCGGTACCCCGCTTTCATGCGCGTCTCCAGGCGGCGCGCCGCGGCCGACACCAGGGCCCCGCCGGTTTCCGAAGGGCCTTCTGCGGCTTCCGGCCGGTCGATGGCCAGGAGTATCACGGCAAAGACGAATGCGGGATCCCTCTGCGAAGCCAGCAGGGAACGAGCCGCCCGGTCGAGAAAAAAAGAGCGGCCGGCCAAGCCGGTCTCCGGATCGACCGCGACCGACGCGGTGATGTCCGTGTGGGCTCCCGCGACCCGGACCGCCCGGCCGTCGGGGTCCCGCGTGATGATTCCCGTGCAGGACACCCGGCGGCGGGATCCGTCGGCATGGAGAAGGCGGTGCTCCAGTTCAAACCTTCCGCATCTCTCCTTGAGCCGCGCGTCGATGGCGCTCCGGACCGCCTCGCGCTCATCCGGGGGGATGCGGCCGAACCATTCCTCCGGCGAGCTGCCGCAGGAGCCTTCACCTCCCACGAGCGCCTGCCAGCGGGGGGAGAAATGGATGCGGCCGGCCGGGAGGTCCCAGTCCCAGAGGCCTTCGTTCCCCTTCTCCACCACCCATGAGAATCTGTCCATGCTCCCGTCCCGATCGCGGACGCACTCCCGCCCACCCTGTCTTCATCGGTCGGTTCGCCGAGGAGATTAGAGGATCCAGCCGGGGTTGCGCGCCTGCCGCCTGGCGGCCAGGGCGCGGAGCCGGTCCTCGAGTCCCCGCGCCATGTAGAAGCGGGGGTGGAGCAGTTCGGCTTCGGAGGCTATCACCCCCTCCCCGAGCGCGACGCGCGCAAGCTCGGTGCCGGGGTAGATGCGCACCCCGATCGTGATCTTCAGGGCCTCCAGTTCGAGGGACTCGGCGAAATCGAAGCTCTCCCGGGCGGTCTCCTCGGTTTCGCCGGGACCGCCCAGGAGCAAAAAGCCCATCCGGCCGATTCCGGCCCGCCTCAGCCGTTCGGCCGCGAGGCGGACATCCCCGGGATCGAAAGGTTTGCGCATCCCTCCGAGCAACGCGGCCGACCCGCTCTCGAACCCCAGGCTGACCTCCCGGCATCCGGCCCGCGCCATCAGCCCGGCCAGTTCCGCGCTGACGACCGTGGGAACGAGGATGCAGCGCCAGTCGATGTCGAGGTGGGCATCGAGGATGGCGCCGCAGAGCCCGGCGGCGTACTCGGCAGGGAGGTTGAAGGTGTTGTCGACGAAGTAAAAGCGCCGAAACCCCTCGGCCGCCCAGCGCGCCATCCATTCGGCCACGGCCTCCGGGGAGCGCCGGCGCACCACCTTCCCCTCGATCAGGGGGGTCGAACAGTAGCTGCAGCCGACGGGGCAGCCGCGCCGGCTCTGGACAGGAACCGGGGCATCCACGGCGCCGGCAAGGGAGCGTGCCAGCAGGTGCGGATCCGGCAGCGGCAGGTCATCGAGGTTCGAAACATAGGCGCACGGCGCGGTCCCGGTGCCCTGCGCCCGGTAGAGCCCCGGAAGGGTGCCCGGGTCCTTGCCCGCCTCGATCCGCGCGAGCAGCTCGGGGAATACGCTCTCCCCTTCCCCCGCAATCCCCATGTCGGCGCCCACGTAATCGAGGATGGGCCGCGGCAGGATGCTGAAGCCGGCCCCGCCGAGAATGACCGGGGCCGCCGAGGACTCCCGGCAGCGGGCGACGGCCTCGCGCGCCTGGTCGAGGAGGAAGCGGGGACGGCGCATGCTCTGGTCGTCGATGTTGCGCACGCTGACGCCGATGGCGTCCGGGCGAAAGTTTCCGATCACGTCCTCGAGCGCGAGCCGGGGCTCCGGCTCGATCATCAGGTCGAGAATCCTGGTCTCATGCCCCGCACCCGCGGCGGAGGCGGCGACGCAAGCCAGCCCGAGGGCGGGCACGCGCATATCCCCGTCCTCGCGATTAGCCGAAATCAGCAGCACCCGCATGATGCCCTCCGCGGCAAAGGTCCCGGGACCCCGGGTCTTTCTTCAACATAACAAAAAAAGCCCTTGCGGCGCAAACGCCCTCTCTGGTATCAATATGATATCAAACTGATACCAGAGGAAAAAACCATGGCCACCGAAACAAATGACTGGAATGCCGAGAACATCGTCAGGGTCCACAACGGCTGGACGGCCCTTGTCCTGCTGCTGGGCCTGCTGGTCGCGGATATCGCGCTCTTCGTCTACTGCGCCGGCGAGGGGAGCCGGGGATATTCCCATCCCCTGCTCACCATCCTGTCCGTGCTGATGTTCCCCGTCCTGCTCGTCCTCCTGACGGGGCTCTTCACCCTGCAGCCGAACCAGGCCCGCGTCCTGGTGCTGTTCGGCAAATACCGCGGGAGCGTGCGCGAAAGCGGTTTCCACTGGGGCAATCCCTTCTATTCCAACGGGACCGGCCGGATGGCGGAGATGACGAAGCAGATGGAGGCGGCGAAAGCCGGGGGCCCGCCGCACAAAAAGAGCCTCGGCCGGAACAAGATCTCCCTGCGCGCGCGGACCATCAACGGGGAGAAACTGAAGGTGAACGACCGGCGCGGCAACCCGATCGAGATCGCCGCCGTGATCGTCTGGCGCGTCCGGGACACGGCCCAGGCGGTGTTCGACGTGGACGACTACGAGCTCTACGTCGAGACCCAGAGCGAGTCCGCCCTGCGCCACCTGGCGAGCCAGTATTCCTACGACCACGGGGAGGAGGACGAGATCACGCTGCGGAGCAACGCGGACGAAGTTTCCGCGGCGCTGAAGAAGGAGCTCGAGGAGCGCCTCGGCCGCGCCGGGGTGTCGGTGGAGGAGGCCCGGCTCACCCACCTGGCCTACGCCCCCGAGATCGCCCAGGCAATGCTGCGCCGGCAGCAGGCGGAGGCCATCATCGCCGCGCGCCAGAAGATCGTGCACGGGGCCGTCAGCATGGTGGATATGGCCCTGCGGGATCTGGCCGAAAAACAGGTGCTCCACCTCGACGACGAGCGGAAGGCGGCCATGGTCAGCAACCTGATGGTCGTGCTCTGCGGTGAATCCGAGGTGCATCCCGTGGTCAACACCGGCACGCTCTACACCTGATCCGGAACGGGAATGATGGACAAGAGAAAGTCGTTTCTCCTGAGAATGGACCCGGAGCTGTGGGCCGAGGTGGAAGCCTGGGCCGCGGCCGAACTGCGCAGCGTCAACGGACAGGTCGAATACCTGCTCCGGCAGGCCGTGGCGCGGCGCAGAGGGGCCGTCCCGGATCCGGGCCCCGCCCGGTCCGACACGGGGAGCGCTCGCGGGAAGCAGCGCGGCCCGTGAAAAGGGGGGTGCCGAAAGAAACCGCGAGGGGATATACTGGGGTCGATCCCCCGGAGCGCGGACACGAGATGAAAAGGATACGCATACACCCGGAAAACCCCCAGGCGCGGCTGCTCGGACCCGCCATCGACTCCCTCCGCGGCGGCGGCCTGGTCGTCTACCCGACCGATTCGGTCTACGGCCTCGGCTGCGACCTCCACGACAAGAACGCGGTCGAAAAGATCTACCGCATCAAGGGGAACGACAAGCGGAAGATCCTGAGCTTCATCTGCCGTGACCTGAAAAACATCGCCGAATACGCCTATGTCCCGAACGAGGCCTACAAGGTGATGCGCCATCTCCTGCCCGGCCCCTATACGTTCCTCCTCGGCGCCACCCGGCAGGTGCCCAGGATCCTCCTGGAAAAACGGAAGACCGTCGGCATCCGGGTTCCGGACCACCCGGTCTGCCGGGCGCTGCTCGACGGCCTGGGGCACCCGGTCATCAGCACCAGCGCGTCCCTCCCCGGCGGCTCCTACCTCTCCGATCCCGATGAAATCGAAACCGCCTTCGGCCACCTGGTCGATGTTTTCCTCGACACCGGGCCGGGCGGGCTGGAGCCTTCGACCATCATAGATTTCACGGGCGACCGGCCCGTCATCGTCCGCCAGGGGCTGGGCAAAATCTGACGATTGTTTCCAGCCTGCCCCCCAACCGGGAGAAAGGGTGCACCATGAACGACCCCGCATCGACACACTCGCCTCTGGAGCTCGGTGACGAAGAGCTCGCCGGGTACATCGCCGGCCTGCTCGAACGCATCATCGTCCACTACTCCATCTGGTTTTCCGAGGTACGGCACCAGCTCGGCATGGAAAAGGCCCTCGCGGTCCTGGAGGAGGCCGGTCCCCGGAGCCTGAAGATCCAGCTGGCCAGGCTGGCCCGGACTCTCGGGTTCGCACTCAAGAACGACCTGCCCGCGGCCATGGTCGACCTTCCGCGCGAGTCCCTGGTGGCGCTCGTGAAGAGCGTGTCCACGAACTGGCTCGCCAACGACGGCGTCTGGTTCCAGGCGGTGGAAGGCACCCACGGCATGACCGACGCCAAGCGCTGCAACGACTCCGCCTGGGCGCAGTTCTCACCCTACGAGGCATGGACCGTCAGGAAATTCCTCCGCCTGCCCGGGCGGCCGGGACTCGAGGGGCTGAAAAAAGCCCTCGGCTTCCGGCTGTACGCGAACGTCAACGTCCAGTCGATCGTCGACGAGTCCCCCGAATCCTTCCTGTTTTATATGAACGATTGCCGGGTGCAGTCGGCCCGCCGGCGCAAGGGCCTGCCCGATTACGCCTGCAAATCGGGCGGGATCGTGGAATACGGGTATTTCGCGCGCGGCATCGACGACCGCATCGTAACCGAGTGCATCGGCTGCCCGCCGGACCCGCACCCGGAGGGATGGTATTGTGCCTGGCGCTTCAGCCTCCCGGCCGCGAAATAAGAGTGCATCTTCCGGCCGCCTGGTCTATATTCGCCCCGGGGAACAACCATCCGGCCGCGCAGCCGAAAAAACCATTTAGGAGGGTCCATGATCCGAATCGTCGCCGCATTCGTCCTGTTGTCCGGCCTGTGGTTGCCGGGGCTGCAATCCGCCCTGTCGGCCGAATCGTGCACGCGTCCGAGCCTCGAACAAACCGCGGACCTTTACCTCCAGGCCCTGAAGCGGGGGGCCCCGTCGCTCCTGCCGCTGGCCCCGGGGGCGACATACATCGAAAACCGGAAGGCCACCCCCTTCGGGGAGGGGATCTGGGGTTCGCCCCTCGAGGTGGATTTCAGCCGCAGCCTGCTGGACGTCGACATCTGCGAGACCTTCACCGAAATCATCAGCGCGAAAACGGACCACCCCTACGTCATCGGGACCCGGCTCAAGGTGGTCGACGGCGCCATCGCGGAAGTGGAAAGCCTCGTCAGCGACAGGGACGACTGGCTTTTTGACGCCGACAGCTATCTCAAATACTCGTCGACCGAAAAATGGGACATCCTCCCCCCGGAGACGCGCAGCGACCGGCAGACCCTGATCCGCGTCGCCAGCGACTATTTCGATATCTTCGAGGACTACGCCGCCTTCGACCGGGTTCCCTGGGGCATCCCCTGCGTGCGCATCGAGGGGGGCGCGTACACCAACCCCAAAAACGAGCCGAACCCCTCCTGTACCGCCGGGGTACCCAAGGGCGGGGGGGTGCCCATGACCAACAGGCGCTACATCGTCGACGAGCTTCTGGGGGCCGTCATGGGGCAGGTGGACTTCGGAGGGCCCAAGGGCCTCCCCGACGCCCACACCTTCCGGCTGGAAGACGGAAAACTCCGCTACGTCCACGTGATCACGCTCTGTCCCGACGGCTGCCCCGTGATCCCCCCGCCGGAGGACATGCCCCGACCGTAGGCATGCTACACTCTCCCCTGGAGGAGGAACGACCATGGAAAAGACCGCCGAAGAAGTTCTGAAGACAGCCATCCTGCTCGAACACCGGGGGAGGGCGTTTTACTCCACCGCAGCCCGCGAGACCCGCAGCGAGGCGGTCCGCGAGTTTTTCACCATGATGGCCGAGGAGGAGGGCCGGCACATCGAGTTCCTCTCCGGGCAATTCGCCGAATTCGCCAAAAGCGGGAAATTCGGGCCCGGCACCCTCGAGACGCCGGGACAGGACGCCTCGGCGGCGGCGATCCTGAGCGAAAAGATTCAGAAGGAGATTTCCGCGGCGGGGTTCGAGGCCGCCGCCATTTCCGCCGCCATCGGCTTCGAGAACCGCGCCGTCGAGGTCTACCAGCAGAGAGCCTCGAGCGCCGCCGATCCTCACGAGAGGGCGGCCTACCAGGCCCTCGCCGACTGGGAGCGCACCCACATTCACATGCTGCACCGGATCGACGAGGACCTCAAGCGGCAGGTCTGGCAGGACAATAACTTCTGGCCCTTCTAGCCTGCGGTCAACGCACTTCGATCGACGAGGTCCTGTCGTTGAAGCCCTCCAGCCCGGGTGCGTCCGACGTGACCCGCCGCTCTGAGCCCCGGAAATTCGAATCATGGTAGAGGGTCACCCGGGCCCTGCCGTAAATGCGGACCGAGGAGATCCTGTCGTTGTAGCCGTCGCCGACATACTCCATCCGCTCGCCCACCTCCATGCACAAGCGGTTTCCCCCGTAGTCGGCGTCGGTGAAGAAACAGGCGCCGTTACGCGGCGTCTCGAATCCCCCCCATCGCCCCTGGTCTCCGGACCGGTCGCTCCCGGCCGGGCCGCGGAGGGTTTCGCGGCGGTACTCTTCGAATTCTTCCCGCTCCCGTTCCGTCGCCCTCGCGTAGGGCTTGTAGCCTTGTTGACGCGCATCGAGGAACGCCCGCCATCGCCGGTCATGTTCCTGCTGGTTGCGTTCGCGCAGATACCGGGCATAGTCCCCCAGTTCCTCCCGCGTCGCCTCTGACTGCGCCTTGTATGCCTTGTTCCGCTGCTTCAGGTATTCCTGCCATCCCCCATCCCCGCCGCTCGCGTCTTCAGGCTCAACCTGTGAACGCCCGCGCAGGTACTGCTCGAACTCCCGCCGTTCGTACGGCGTCGCCTGCGCCTCCTCCTTGTACGCCTTCCTCCGCTCCTTCAGGTACTCGCGCCACTCCCGCTCCCGCTCCCTGAGGGCTTCACGCTCGTCCTTCGAACGGCCGCGCAGGTACTGCTCGAACTCACGCCGTTCCTCCCGCGTCGCCTGCGCCTCCTCCTTGTACGCCTTCCTCCGCTCCTTCAGGTATTCGCGCCACTCCCGCTCCCGCTCCCGCGCGGCTTCCCTCTCCTCCTGGGAAGTGCGGTTGCCCCGGTTCCGGTCGTCCCGGTCCTGGCCGCGCTGGGCGGCGGCCGGATATCCCGCCAAAAGTGCAAAGGTCAGAAGCCATAGCCACGGTTTCGGTCTCATGACGTGTCCTCCCGCGAATGTGTGGTCGTAAAAAAAAAGGCCGACACTCCCTCAGACATCTTTGGCGGGGATTTGTTTCAGCCGGAAATGGCCGGCGGCGTCCAGGTTTCCCGCAGCCATTCATACGACAACGGTTATCCTGGTCCGTCCCCGCTGGAGAGTCTTTGGTGCAGCAGCTCCCGGACCACCCGCGGGTTGGCCCTCCCGCCCGAAGCCTGCAGGACCTGGCCGATCAGAAAACCGATGGCCCTCCCCTGGCCGCGGCGGATATCCCGGACGGCGGCCGGATGATGGGACAGGACCTGGTCCACGAGGGCCGCCAGGCGCCCGGCATCGGACTCCTGCCGCAGGGCACCGGTGTTAACGAGCGATTCGGGCGCTTCCTCCGACTCGAACATCCCGAGCAGCACCTCCCGTGCGGCTCCCGAATGAATCTCCCCCCGCGAAAGCATCCCGAGCAGCGCCGCCAGCCGCCCGGGATCGACCGGCGACCGGCCCGGGTCGAGCTTCCTCTCCCTGAGCGCGGGCAGGAGCTGGGTGGCCATCCAGTGCAGGGCCATGCGCGGGGCGACCCCTTCCCTCACCAGGGCCTCGAAATACTCCGCTACCTCCGTCTCGGCGCACAGGAAGCGCGCCTCCTCGACCGAAAATCCGCAGGCGGCCGCCATGCGCGCGGCCCGCGCATCGGGCATTTCCGGAAGCCTCGCCCGCATCCGCGCGATCCATTCGGGGGAGAGCTCGATGACGGGGACCGAGGGATCGGGCACGCAGGGCCCCTCGAACTTGCCCCGCATCGGGAGGGTGGCCTTCCGGTCCGGGTCCCAGAGGCGCGTGTGCAGCACCACCTCCTCCCCGGCTTCCACCGCGGCGCGCTGGCGGGCGATCTCGAAGGCGATGGCGTCCCCCACGTGCCGGACGGAGTTCATATTCTTGACCTCCACCTTGGTGTTCAACACGGCGGAGCCCCGCGGGCGGATCGAGATATTGGCGTCGACGCGCATGGTGCCGTTGTCCATGCTGCAGTCGGAGGCCCCGGCGCAGCGCACCCGGGTGCGCAGCGTCTTCAGGAACTCCATCGCCTCGGAGGGGGAACGGAAGTCCGGCTCGGTGACGATTTCCACCAGCGGCGCCCCGGCGCGGTTGAAGTCGACAAGGCCGACGGGGGTGCGCCCCTCCGTGTCATGCACCAGACGGGCGACATCCTCCTCCATGTGGATATGGTGGATGCGGAGCGTTTTCCGCCCCCCCCGCCCGTCCTCGATTTCGACCCCGCCCCCGCGGGAAAGGGGGAGGTGGGCCTGTGACAGCTGGTACCCCTTGGGCAGGTCGGGGTAGTAGTACACCTTCTGGTCGAACGCGCTCCTGGGCTGCAGTTCTCCCCCCAGCCCCAGGGAAACGAGGGCCGCCTTCTCGAGCGCCGCGCGGCCGAGCCTCGGCGCCGCGCCCGGAAGCCAGAGGCAGGTGGGGCAGATGTTCCGGTTCGGTTCGTCGCCGGGACGGTTGGGACAGTCGCAGAACATCTTCGTGGCGCAATTGAGCTCCACGTGAATTTCCAGGCCGATGACGGCTTCGAATTCCATCACTCCCTCCCGCGCAGATTCAGAAGCCGCTCCCCCGCTTCCAGCACCCGCGCGTCCCCGCGCCGGGCGCCCGCCAGCTGAATTCCCGCCCCCCCCCGCTCACCGGCGGGAAGGCAGAGGACCGGTTGACCGGTCACGTTGGCGAACATCGACAGGTTGAACGACGCCAGGACTTCCCCGAGACGGCCGGCGCGCGGCGCCGCGCCGGGAGCGGGAAGAACGAGGAGGTCCGCCTCTCCGAGCAGTCGGTCCATGCCGGGGAGCAGGCGCGCGCGGATGCGGCAGGCGTCTTCGTAGGCGCCGTAGCGTTTGAACTGGAAGAACGCCCCCTGCAGCAGGTAGCTCTTCACCACCAGGCCGAAGGCCTCCCGCCGCGACTCGAGGTACATGTCGTTCCAGTTCCCCGCTCCGGGGGCGCGGATCCCGTAGCGCACCGAATCGTACCGGCCGGCCGAGGAGGAGGCCTCGACGGAGCCCACGATGCCGTGAACGAGCGGAAAGAGGGCGAAATCCGGGAGCGAAAGCTCCCGGAGGAGAAACCCCGCGCTCTCCAGTTTCCCCAGGGCGGCATCGAACGCCCGCCTCTCCGTTTCGGGGAGCGGGTCCCGGGCCTCGGCGAGGACCCCGATGACGGCCGCCGGACGGCAGGCGCCGGGGGAAAAATCGGGGGGCGGTTCCTCCGGCAGGGAAAAATCGAGACCGTCCGGTCCGGCCATGACGGTCAGGAGCCTACGGATGACGTCGACCCTCCCGGACAGGATCCCGCAACATTCCATCGACGGGATCAAGCCGATCATGCCCAGCCGCGAGATCAGCCCGTAGCTGGGTTTGAAGGCGCACACCCCCTCCCGCAGGCCGGCCGCCCGGCATTCGCCCATCAGGTCCAGGACCAGTTCGGCGTCGGCTTCGGCGCGGGCAACGCTCTCGCCCGCCCGGCTCCCCTCGAGCCCGAACCCGAATTCGCTCATCCGGGTCGATCCGCACAGGTGAGCGCCCGCCGCGCGCAGCCGCCGGATGAGGGTGGCGTCCTCCACCGCCCGGTAACGCTCCAGCGCCCGGGAGCCGGCCTCCGTCGGCCAGCCCGTTACCGAGATATTCGGCTGGACCGCCACCCGCAGCCCCGCAAGGGTGCCGTCCCCGGGGGGGGCGGGCTCGGGGTTGCGATAGACGAAAACGGATTCCATGAACCTTCCTTTCCTATTCCAGGATGCCGACTACCTTGAAATACCCTCCCTTGACTTCGGGAGCGCTCTCGAGCAGTTTCCCCGATTCGGCCAGCTCGTTCCTCCTGGCCTCGTCTCCCGGCCGCATGCGGTTGGCTACCGGTACAACGGTCCGGACCGGTTCTTCCGTTCCCGCGTTCCGCCCGGCCGCCGAGGCCATTTCCTCCGCCTGCCCGAGCACCTCTTCCACCGCCGGACGCTCGTCGGCGCCGACGCCGATGCGCGAAACCCAGGAGAGGTGATCGACCAGGGTCTTCTCCCCGCCGGCACCGCGCAACAGCTCCGCCCCGCCCAGGTTCAGCAGCCCCAGTTCGGCGAGCTGTTCCCGTTTCACCTTCGCCGGGGCTCCCGTCATGGGGCAGGCGGCGCTGCGGTTTTTGGGGAAGGCGATCACTTCGCGGATCGAGGGGGTCCCGAGGATCATCGACACCGTGCGGTCCATCCCCAGCGCGAGCCCGCCGTGCGGCGGCGCGCCGAAATCGAACGCGCGCAGGAAGAACCCGAACTTCTCCCGCGTCTCCTCCTCGCCGAGGCCCAGGGCGGTGAAGATCTTCCTCTGCAGGTCGCGGTCGCTGATGCGGATGCTCCCCCCCCCCAGTTCCTCCCCGTTCATGACCAGGTCGTAAGCCCGGGAGCGAAGCGACAGGAGTTCTCCAATGTTCTTCGGGTCGAAATCGGTACGGTCGGGGGCGGTGAAGGGGTGGTGGCTGGAGGTCACCCCCCCCTCCCCGGTGGCTTCGAACAGGGGGAACTCCGTGATCCAGACCGGGCTGAAGCTCCCCGCGGGAATCAATCCGAGGCGCTCCGCCAGGTGGAGCCGCAGCTGGCCGAGGACCGAGGTGACGCTCTTCGGCGAGGCATCGGCGACCAGGATGAGGACATCGCCGTCGGTGACGTCGAACCTGCGCCGCAGGGCGTCCAGTTCGTCCGCGCTGAAAAACTGGACGATGTTGGACTCCAGTTTTCCCCCTTCCGCCCGCATCCACGTCATCCCGCGCCCCCCGAACGACGGCACGATCTCCTTCGCGTATTCATTCTGGAGCACGTTCTTGCTGAGCCGGCCCGATCCCCCCTTGACGTTGATCCCCTTGATGCACCCCCCCTGCTCGAGGATCCGCCGGAAGATGGCGTAGCCGGTCCCGGGGAAGACATCGGTCACGTCGACGAAACGGAGGCCGAAGCGCAGGTCCGGGCGGTCGCTCCCGGTGGTTTCCATCGCCTCCTCATACGTCATGCGTGGAAAGGGGCGCGGGAGCTCGATCCCCCCGACGGCGAACATTTCCACCGTGAGCTCCTCGATGAGGCTGTAGAGAATCTCCTCGTCGATGAAGGACGCTTCCAGGTCGAGCTGCGTGAATTCCGGCTGTCGGTTGGGGCGCAGGTCCTCGTCGCGGAAGCAGCGGGCCAACTGGAAATAACGCTCCATCCCGCCGATCATGAGCAGCTGCTTGAAGAGCTGGGGGGACTGGGGGAGGGCATAGAAATTCCCCGGATGCACCCTGCTGGGGACCAGGTAATCGCGCGCCCCCTCGGGCGTGCTCATCGTCAGCATGGGCGTTTCGATTTCGATGAAGCCCCGGGAATCGAGGAACCGCCGGACGCATTGGAAGATACGGTGCCGCGCGACGAGGTTGTCCCGCATCGGGGCGCGGCGCAGGTCGAGATACCGGTACTCCAGCCTCACCTCTTCCCCCACGGCGTCGCGCCGCAGCGACGTTCCACCGGCGGTCATGGCCTTGTCCGAAACCGTGAAAGGAAGCGCCTCCGATTCCGACAGCACGGTAAGCCCGGTCGCCATCACCTCGATGCCCCCGGTTTCGATATTCGGGTTCTCCGTCCCCTCCAGCCGTTTCCTGACTTCGCCCGTGACGGAAACGCAGTACTCCGCCCGCAGTTCGGCCGCTTCCCGACAGACCTCGGCGGAGGCGATTTCGGGGCTGAAGACCACCTGGACGATGCCGCTGCGGTCCCTCAGGTGGACGAAGAGCAGACCCCCGTGATCCCGGAAGGCGTCCACCCAGCCGGCAAGAAGCACCGGGCGCCCGACATCCCCCGCGGTCAGATCCCCGCAAAAAACACGTTGCGAAAAACGCATGCACACGATCCTTTCCCTTGAACCTGCAGAGCCACACATCCCCGTCGGGCCCGGGGAAAACCGTCGAACCAAAGGGGGAATCTTACACTGAAAAAAGGGAGGGGACACCCCTTTTCGCGCACCTGTCCGGCAACGGGGATTCTTACCGGAGTTCGGACGGGGGCTCCGCCGGGGGCTCGGCCGGGGCTTCCGACCCGGAGTCGGCCGGCAGTCCGGCCGACATTTCCTTCAGGCGCTGCTCGTCCTTCTCGGTGAGCTTCTTCTTTTCGTCCCGGCTTTCCACGTTGAAGATCTTGAAATCGGAGTAACGGTGATGGTTGCGCAGAAGGCGGCCGCGCCAGTCTACCGAAATCCCGACCTGCTCGGGAAGCCACAGCGGCTCGTCGATCCCGGCGAATTCGATGCCATGGAACCGGATTTCCGTCGACAGCTTCTGAAGGCGGACTTCGGGAAGCGGATTGAGGAGGTAGGTGGACAGCCTCAGGATGCGGGAGGTTTCGACATCGATCCACGCCAGCCCGTGCACGAGAATCAGGGAGCTTCCCTTGTCGGTGATGAAGCGCGTCATGGCCCTGGCGCTCTCCGATTTCTGGGCGAAAGCCACCACGTCGGTCTCCCGGCCGTCGATCCCCTGTCGGCCCAGATAGCGGAAGTCGGCCCCCTTCCGGTTGGCGGGGTGGAAGAGCGAGGGGACGGAGGCGAATCCCGAGGTGAGCATGAAGCCGTGTTTGAGCCCCCCCATGGTGGTGTCCCGTCCCGATTCGGTGGACCGGTATTCCTTGATCCCCAAACCCTCGCCCCCGGAATCGGCCAGCATGATGTACATGAACTCCTGATCGAGCGCGTCGGTGACCTTGCCGTCCTTGCGGAGCCTTTCCTGGTGCACCTGCTCCCGGGAAGCGGTATTGGTCATATTGGCGAAGAACTCCTCCACGCAGCCGCCCGTCCGTGCCAGGATATCTTCGAGCGGGCCCTGGTCCGATGCCGCTTCCAGCCCCTGCAGCGCGGGAAACCTCTCGAGGAGTTCCCCGGGGGAATAGGCGATCACCGAGCGGACCTGTTCCTGCGCAAGCAGGGTCAGGCGGTCGTGCAACCGGGAGTGCAGGGCGCGGATATCACGCGGGAGGACCTTGAGCTTGCGCTTTTCGAGGTAGCTCTCCATTTCCCGGTTCGCTTCGGCCGCGTCGCCGAGTTCCAGCAGCGCCTCCGCCCGCAGGATCCGGGCGCCGTCGTCGGCCCCGGCCAGGATCGCTTTTTCCAGGTAGTGGTCCGCGGCTTCCCAGTTCCCCTGGGCCACCAGCATGCGCCCCAGTTCATGCAGGGCGAAGGCATTCCCGGGCTCGAATTCGAGCGCGTGGAGGTAGGACGCGACGGCGTCCTTGATCTCCCCCCGCCAGGACCGCAGCACCCCCATGAGGATATCGGGTTCGGGACGGGGGGCGGCTTCCGCGTTGTTTTTCTCGGAAACCTCGACCAGTCGGTTGTTGGCCGAGGTCCAGCTGCCGGCGTCGAGCAACGCCAGACTGAGCAGAAGGCGGCATTCCAGGCAATCGGGAGTGCGCCCGGCCACTGTCTGCAGAAGGGGGACCGCATCCACCGCCTGGCGCTTGACGATCAGAGCCTCGCACCCGCGCTCAAATTCCTCGCTGCTCCCCTCCCCGGGGTATTTCGCCGCGGCATCGTCCTTCAGCCGAGGGGCGAACCTGGCGATCAGCACTTCCGGCGTGATCCCTTCCGGCTCCTCGTCGGTCGTGCGCAGCACGATATCGATGGGCACATCTCCCCTGTTCGCTTCGAGATCCAGCATCTCCCGCCCAGCCACGTACCCGGCCTTGTTGGCGGACAGGAGGCCCCTCAGGCGGATGGCCTTGCCGCCTACGATGCTGATTTCGGTCTCGAATTCCCCTCCCGGACCGGTCTCCATCACGATGGAGCCGAAGGGCGAAAGCGGGGTGTCCAGGGATACGACGGCGCCCTCGAGCGGGTCCTCGCCCGATGTCAGCACACGGCCGAGGATGGTCCAGGTCTGGACATCCCCGTCCTCCCCACCCCCCTCTTCTCCCGTGGCCGCGTGAAATTGAATCAGAAGGGCCAGGACGGCCCACAAACCGCATCTGCCTGCTCTATTCATGAGGCGATTTCCCATTCATACCCATAAACAGCTATACGAACCGGTACAGGGAGGCATTTCACCGGGATCATATATTTTATTACTTAATGGATAGTATTTCGCCCCCCCCGGCGGGCGGAGGCGGAAAGGGTTCGGAAGCCGGGGGGAATGCCGGCCCTCGAACGGGCCGGCACCGATAAAACGAGGAGAGGAACGATCAGCGGTCCTTATGCTTGGCGAAGCAGTCCCGGCAGTAAACCGGGCGGTCTTCCCTGGGCTTGAACGGAACTTCGCATTCCTTTTTGCAGTCGGCGCATATGGCCTTATGCATTTCCCTCGGACCCCTGTCGAACTGTCTGTCTCTGAAAGCCATTTTGATTCTCCATTGATGTTGGTGTTTTACTGCACTCGTTGCCGGCCGCGCGGGCACTCCCCCGGGCCCATGGTCTATTACTGGTCCCTGCGCTTGGTGGGAAAGCGTTTCTTCCCCGGGCCCGGCTTCCTGCCGTGGGGACGTTTCTCGTAGAAGGGTTCACGCGCCGCCGCCCCTTTTTTCGGGCCGTGCCGATCCCCTCCGCCGTGCCGATGTGGACGTTCGGAAGCGCCGGCCGACCCGTAAAACGCCCTTTTGCGGAACGGCCGGTCGGGGGGACTTTCCCGGCGGGGCCGCTCCTGCAGCTGGCCGCTCAACAGGTCGATCTTTCTTTCCAGAGACAGCACCTGCCGCTGCAAGTCCCGGAGGAGGGAGACCACGTCGCTGTCAGTTCCGTCCGTGTCCGGAGACGGGGTGACGCTCGATTCATCTTTCATGCCGCCCTGCTGCCTTTCGTTGAATTCTGGGATCGGATGAGGAAATCCAGAATATTGAGCCTGACCTTACGGGTGAGGATCGCGGTCTGACCTGTTAATGATAGTACACTTCGCCCCGTTCGTCCGATTTATTATTGTTCTTCCGCCGGGGCGGGCAGGAACGGAATCCACAAGGTCTGTGGAAAAATCTGTGGATTTCGCCAATAATCACAGGCTAACTGTTTCGATCAGGAAGGTTTCACCGCTTTGCCCGGATATTGTGCACTCCCTGGGGGGATGCCGATCCGGTTCCGGGGCGGGAGAGCGAAACCGGGGGAACGCGGCCGGTACCGTGCCGCGCCCCCCCTTTTCTTCACCTCAGCGGGATTTGGAAACGATGATGCGCGCATCGACGGCCACGCACCCGTCTTCGAAGGGGAGGATCGGGTTGAGATCGACCTCCGCGACCTGCGGCTGCTCCTCGAGCAGGCGGCCGAGGGCCACCATGATCGAAGCGATGGAGTCGAGGTTCATCGGCCCCCTGCCCCGGACCCCCTTGAGCAGGGCGGGCGGGAGCGTCTGGCGGACGAGGTCCTTGGCTTCCCCGGGCCCGAGGGGCAGGAGCCGGAAGTTGACCATCTTCAGTGCCTCGACATAGATCCCTCCCAGGCCGAACATCACGACGGAACCGAACAGCCGGTCCCGGATGGCCCCCATCACCAGTTCGGTGGTGGAAGGCATCATCTTCTGGATGAGCACCCTCGGCTGCGTGATGTGGGGGAAGGCCGCCCGGATGTTGCCGACCAACTTCTGATACCCCTGCCTGAAGGCGTCCTCCGAGGTGATCCCCAGGACCACCCCGCCGACATCCGACTTGTGGATGATCTCGGAGGAGACCACCTTCAGCACGACCGGGTAGCCCACCCGCCCGACCGCCTCGATCCCCTCCTCGAGCGTATCGACCACGCTATAGGGGGAGGTGGGGATGCCGTATTTCGCGCAGACCTCGTAGGCCTCGGGCTCGAGCAGGCCCGCCTGCCCCTTCCCGGCCGCAGCGGCGAGGATCCGGGCCGTCGCATCGACCGCTTCGCTGCCGCTGGCCCGGGGAGTCCAGGGGTGTGCCGCCGCCGAACGGCGGAAGGCGCCGTACCCAGCCATGCTTCCCGCCACCCGGGCCAGGGCATCGGGGAATTCCACCGTGGGGAGCCCCGCCCCTTCGAGCCCCTTGCGGGCCTCCAGGGCGAAACTGCCGAAGGTGACGGCGTTGAGGAACGTCTTCTTCCCGGCCTGGGAGCGATAGGCGGCGGAGATCTCCTCCGCGAGCAGCTTCTGCTCCAGGAACGCGCTCGGCGCCAGGATCTGCAGCACCATGTCGACGTTGGGCTCGGCGAACAGGTGCCCCAGCACCTGGTTGTGGAGCTTTTCGGTGTGGGCGGCGGTCAGGTCGACATAACCGTCGGGATGCCCGACATTGGCCATCGGAGCACAGACGGCCCTGATGGCGTCCCGGGTCTCCGGGGAGAATGTCGCCATTTCCAGCGTCGCCGCAGCCGAAATTTCGTCGATGCACAGCGTCCCCGGGCCGCCCATGTGGGTGAGCACGCAGACGCGGTTCCCCTCCGGCACCGGCTGCCGCTCGAACGCCCGCATCAGGTCGTAAAACTCGGCCACGCTCCGGGCGCGCACCAGGCCCGCCTGCCGGAAGGCCCCGTCGTAGATGGCGTCGGAGCCGGCGATGGCGCCGGTATGGGAGAGGGCCGCGGCCGTCCCCATTTCGCTCTTCCCCGCTTTGAGCACCACGATCGGCTTGACGGCGGCGACCTCGCGGGCGGTCCGGAAAAACTCCCGCGGCTGGGGCAGCCCCTCCATGTAGATCCCGATGACCTTCGTCGAATCGTCGTCCTTCAGGTAGAGGAGCAGTTCGGCCATGTCGACGTCGGCCATGTTGCCGATCGAGGCGAATTTGCTCAACCCGACCAGCTCAAGCCCTCCCGCCCAGAACAGAAACGAGGTCGCCAGGGCGCCGCTCTGCGTCAGGAAACTCAACCCCCCTTTCGGGTAGGACGGGATGTCGAAACTTGTGTTGAAGCCGCTGTAGGCGTCGATCATCCCCACGCAGTTCGGGCCGATGAGGCGGATGGAAGCCGATCGGAGCTGCCGGACGAGATCCTGCTCGCGCTGCTTCCCCTCGGCCGTGCCGAGTTCGCCGAAACCGGCCGACATGCAGACGGCGGCCGTCACGTCGTTGAACTTGTTCTTCCTCTCCACCAGTTCCCCGGCCACCTTCATGGTGAGGTCCGCGCTCACGAGCAGAACGCACGCTTCGACCGGCTCCGGTATGTCGAGCACGCTCTTGAAGCAGGGATATCCCAGGATCGATTCCTCCCGCAGGTTGATCGGGAAAATTTTCCCCTTATAGCCCATGGACACCAGGTTCTTGAGCGCGGTAAAACCCGGCTTTTTGGGATCGGAGGATGCGCCGACAATGGCCACGCTTTTCGGTCTGAAGAATGCGTCTAATGCGGAAATCTTTTCCATGCGTCTCTCCTGTATCTTTTATTCTTTATTTTTCAGTTATTTATAGCGCATTTGCCGGTCATTGGGCCTGTCCTCGATGTAAAAAAACTCGGGCACGCGATGTCGGCGAGGTTTATTTTTACAGGAAGGTAAAATCCATACTGTTCCGCGCAATGGAACCAAGTTCCATATTATCTACACCCATTTCCGCGCTGTCAAGCACTTTCCGCCCGGGGCTTATCCCTTGCCGGAGCCCGGCATTTGGGGCTTGACTATGATTCTCCGACTCTCCTATTCTAAGTTATGAAATCCGCTTTTTGCGTGCGTATCTGCGTTTACGGGCGCACGTCCGGGATTTCGGAGCAGCGAGACGATAGCGGGTACGGGGTGGGCCATCGAGTGGCGAATCCTTCCACGTAGTTCCCATGGTGACGAATCCCCGGGTTTACCGGCGCTACTAATTCGGAATCGGCGGCCCCGTGGCCGCCGCGAGTGTGTTGAGGCTTGGAAATCGTCCATGCCGTGATGGTTTCAAGCATCGGGGGCGACGATTCAGGATATCATGCTTTTTTTGCGAAAACGCATAGCCCGCTTCAAAGCCCCGATAGAGCCTTGCATTCCTAGCTGCATTACTTAGCAGTCCTCAAGCATTAGATCTTAATAACGTAATCGAAAGGAGCTGGAAATGTTCAAAAACGTGTATGTCCCCTACAAAGGATACTGGAGCTCCCCCTTTTGTGCCTGGCAGGGATCGTTCCAAAACCAGAACGCCGTAGACCTGGCGGCGGCCACCGCGAAAAAGTTCTTTGAACTGCGCGGGATCACCCCCGACATCTTCGACAGCATCGTTTTCGGCGCGACCATTCCCCAGAAGAACTGGTTCTTCGACGCCCCCAATTTCTCCTCGCAGATCGGCAACCCCGGCCTCAGCGGCCCCCGGGTGGCCCAGGCGTGCGCCACGTCCACCATCTCCATCAAGGTGGCGGCGGCCTTCGTCGAGGCGGGAGTCAACTCCAACGTGCTGGTAGCCACCTGCGACCGGGCCTCGAACTCCCCGAACCTCCTCTGGCCGAACCCCATGGGCCTTGGCGGAAAGCCGGACTTCGAGAGCTGGATGGTCGACGGCTTCAGCATGGACCCGACGGCGGGAACGAGCCCCACGGGTACGGCCAACAACGTCGCCAAGGAGAACGGTTTCACGCGGGAAGAATCGGACGCCATCGTCCTCTCCCGGTACCAGAAGTACGCCGATTCGCTGGCCGATGACCGGAAATTCCAGAAGCGCTACATGCTCCCGGTGGAAGTGCAGCTTTCGCGCAAGAAGACCATCCTCGTGGAAGGGGACGAGGGGATCATCGCCTCCACCCCGGAGGGGCTGGCGAAGTTGAGAACGGTCTCCCCCGATTCCATCCTGACCTTCGGCGCCCAGACCCACGCGGCCGACGGGAACGCGGGCATGATCGTCACCACCAAGGACAAGGCCGCCGAACTCTCAGCCGACAAGGGCGTCACGATCCAGGTCTGCTCCTTCGGGTTCGCCCGGGTGGACAAGGCGCACATGCCGATGGCGCCGGTACCGGCGTCGCAGCAGGCGATGGAGCGGGCGGGGATCAAGCTCTCCGACATCAAGGCGGTCAAGACGCACAACCCGTTCTCGGTGAACGACCTCTACATGAGGAAGGCCATGGGCGTCGACGACAAGATCTTCAACAACTACGGAAGCTCGCTGATCTACGGACATCCGCAGGGCCCGACGGTCATGCGGCTGGCGATCGAACTGGTCGAGGAACTGGTGCTGAAAGGCGGCGGTTACGGGCTGGTGGCCGGCTGCGCGGCGGGCGATTCCGGCGCCGCCCTGGTGTTCAAGGTCAACTAACAGCAGATGATTTTTGCAGGAGACATTCCATGACTACAAACAACAAGTTGTACCCCAGCTTCAACAACCCGTTCCTCATCCGCCCCTCGCGGCCGATGCCCAAGGAGATGGCGGTGATCGGCGCCGGGAACATCGGGACCGACATCGCCTACTTTTTCCGGACCGGCATCCCGCAGTCGAAACTCTACGTCGTGGACGTGGTCGAAGACGCCCTGAAGGCGGCGAAGCAGCGGTTCGAAAGCTACGCCCAGAAGGGGGTTGAAAAGAAGAAGCTGAAGCCCGAACAGGTCGAAGCCATCCTGGGCAACGTCGTCTACACCTCCGATTACAGCCAGCTCAAGAACTGCAGCCTGGTGATCGAGGCGGCGACGGAGACCGTGGAACTGAAGAAGAAGATCTTCACCCAGCTCGAGTCGATCGTCGCCGAGGACGCCATCCTGACCTCCAACACCAGCGGCATCCCGGCCGAGCAGATCTTCAGCCACCTCAAGCACCCGGGACGGACGGCCATCACCCATTTCTTCGCGCCCGCGTGGCACAGCATGGGGGTCGAGGTCGTCAACTGGGACAAGGCGGAAGCCGACACCATCGACTTCCTGCTCTGGTTCATGGCCACGACCGGCAAGGCGCCGATCGCGGCGTCCAACGTCTTCTCCTTCCTCCTCAACCGGCTGTTCGAGACCTGGGCGAGCGAGGCGGCGTGGTGCCTGGACAAGGCCACCAGCAAGGAAGTCGACGCGATCAGCGAGGAGTTCCTCGGCGCCGGGCCGTTCTTCGTTACGGGCGTGGGCGGCGGCAACCCGCTGACCCACGCGTCCATGACCCGCAGAATGGCCGAGCGGCCGGCCTACGCCCCGCGCAAGCTGCTGCTGTCGGTCGACAAGTGGGCGTTCAACAAGCCCCGCACCAAGGTGGAGGTGGCCCCGGAAACGGCGGAATGGATCCGGATGCGCTTCCTGGGCACCGTCTTCTCCCAGGCCTTCGACATCGAAGACAGGAACCTCGGCACCCCCACCGACCTCAATTTCGGCAGCGTGATCGCGCTGGCCTATAAAAAGGGGGTATTCGACCTGATGGTCGACCTGGGCGCCGAAAAGATCGCCGACATCATGAAGAGGTTCGATGCCGAGCGTCCCGGCTTCCCGAAGGCCACCAAGCCCGTCGAGCAGTACTTCGATTTCCCGCGGGACATCCTGGTCGACCGGATGGACGGCGTGACCGTCCTCACCATCCGGAGGCCGCAGGCGGCCAACGCCCTGAGTGACCACACCTGCAACGAGATCCTGGCCGAGCTCAAGAAGGGCGAGGCGGATTCCGGCGTCAAGGGATTCGTGATCACCGGGTACGGCCCCAAGGCCTTCTGCGCCGGCGCCGACATCGGCGGCTTCGTCGCCACCTTCGGCAACAACGAAAAGGGACAGGCCCTGTCGCGCGGCAATTCCAAGGTCCTGGAGTTCATCGACCAGATGAAGAAGCCCGTCGTCGCGGCTCTCAACGGGCTGGCCATGGGCGGCGGCTTCGAGCTGGCCTCGCGCTGCCATAGCATGGTGGCGATGGAAAAGGCGTTCATGCAGCTGCCGGAAATCACCCTGGGGATGATTCCCGGGATGGGCGGCGTGGTGATCCCTTACCGCAAGTGGCCCCAGGCAGCGGCGAAGTTCCACGCCATGATCGGCAAGGCCGAAAGGCTGACGGCCCAGGAAGCCGTGGAGATCGGGATCGTGAAGAAGACGGCCAAGAGCTTCCCTGAGTTGATCGACGCGGCGATCGCCGAGGTCGACAGGCTCCAGGGCGACGTGCCCCGGATCGCCGACGGGCCGGTGGCGATTCCCGAGTTCACGGTACCCGACGACCCCAAGGCGGGGGAACTCCCGCTCAGCAAGGAGATCCTGGGCATCATCGGCGGCGTCATCAACAAGGCCGCCGCGGCGAAGACGCTGGGCGAGGCCCTGGAAATCGCCTACCTGGGCGCGGGCGACATCTCCTGCGCCAAGGACTGCAAGGAAGGGGTCACCGCCTTCCTGCAGAAGAGAAAGCCCGAATTCGGCAAATAGCCGCAACCGCGGCTCGTACAGCCTTCCGCGGGTCCCGGGACTCCTCCCGGGGCCCGCGGAATCCCAACCCCCATTTCCAGTATCACCGTTCCCTATGAATGTTCTTCTCCTGCTGATCGGCCTTTCCTCCGGTTTTGCGCACAGCGTCTATTCGGCGTTCTCCAAGGCGCTGCTGAACCGGGTCCGGGAGCCGTTCCTCCTCTTTCTCTACGTCAGCGTCATCCAGGCCGTCATCACCCCGCTCCTCTGGCTCTTCGTCCCCGCGTGCTTCCCCTCGCCGGAAGCCTGGCCGCCGCTGCTGATATCGTGCGCGACCTGCGTCGCCGCCTACCTGTTTCTCTACTCCGCCCTCCACTGCGGCGACGTCTCGAGCGTGATGCCCATCATGGGGAGCAAGGTGATCTTCGCCGGACTGCTGGCGATCCCCATGCTGGGGGAAAAACACAACTGGCAGGTCTACGTCGCCGCGCTGCTGGTGGCGATTTCCATAGCCATCCTCAGCTACTCCCCGTCGCCGGGAAGCCGCCGCCGCTTTCCCCTCAGGCCGGTGGCGCTCATGACGGGGTGCGCCGTGGTTTTCGGGTTCACCGACATCTACATCAAGCGCACCCTCGTGCACCTCGACTCCTACAATTTCATGATCTACTACAACTTCATCGTCGGAGTCCTGGCCCTCGGCCTCATCCCCTATATCCGGAAGAAACGGATCCCCCTGCGGCTCAGGGGGACCGACCTGCGCCTCGGCCTCTATTCCGCGGCGGCGCTGGTGACGGCCACCCTGCTCTTCACGGTCATGCTCAGGATGTCGAGCGGCGTGGTGATCCCCAACATCCTCCAGGCGACCCGGGGGATCTTCATCGTCCTGATCACCGCGGTCCTGACCCACCGCGGCAGCGCCGCGCTGGAATTGCAGAGCCGGCACGTGTACCTGCTCCGCCTCCTGGCGTCCGTCCTCATCGTCGTCTCCATCTGGATCGCCCTGAGCCACTTCCCCGGGGTCTCCTGATATTCAACGACCGACTAGCGCCCGGCCGCCATCAGCCGCAGGATCGCGAACGCCGTCAACAGCTCGCTCTGATCGAACCGGCAGTGCCCGTACCGCACAACCGGGATGTTCAGGTGCCGCAGCAGGGACCCGGCGATCAGCGTCTTGAGGTTGTAGATCGGTTCGTGCCAGTAGGGAACGGTGGGATCGGCCGTGGTATGCAGCGTCACCAGCGGCCCGAGCAGGCTTCCCGAAGTCCGGTATCCCTTCCCCATGGCGACCACGGCCTCGGCGTCGGCATGGAAGCGCGGGATCCTCAGGTTCAGCCGGAAATCGTTTTTCGAGCCCGTGTACCAGCGGCGGCTGTTGTCGTAGGGACGCCCACCCAGCTTGTCGATCGCGTCGTTGGTGGCGAAGATGCCATACCAGAGCACGGCCAGGACCGACTGTGCCGACAGGGGATCCTCGGGATCGGCCGCGATCCCGGAAACCCTCAAAAGCTGTGACCGGGCCGGGGGATTACGCTCCAACGCCGCGAGCGCGGCCGCCTGCACCGCATCCCAGCGCTCCATCAGTTCGGCGGGAATGTGCTCCGGCGTCGGAGCCTCCCCCGAATCGGTGAACGACGCAAGCACTCCGGGGAAGAAATAGTTGAACAACACCAGGAAGTCCCCGAAATAATCGATCTGTTTCCTGAAGTCCCCGACCGGGCCGCACGCTGCAAGGCCGCCGGTGAACACCGGGTTGCGCTCCATGGCAAGGGCGGCCACCAGACCTCCCTCCGACGCCCCGACCATGTAGACGCGGGCCGGGGAAACCCCGGTTTCGCTGATCGACGGAAAGAGCTCCACCAGCACGCGGATATCCTCGACCGCCTGCGCGATGACCAGGCCGTTGTCGCTGTAGCTGGTGCTGGCGTAGGCATAGCCCATGCCGGTGATGATGCCCGACACCGGGGCCCCGTCGGGCGGCAGGGTATAGTCCACGACCGCCAGTGGTTCCTGCGGGCCGACGTAGCCGTGGGCGAACACCACCAGGTCGCCGTTCCAGTCGTCGGGCACGCAGACAAGATAGCTGGCTGGGTTTGCCCCGCCCGCGTCGTAGGTTCCAGTCCTGCACTCGCCCCTCGCTTCGAGGGGGACCAGCATGGACGCCAGAAGCGCCATGCACACACCCGTGATGGTTGTCCTGCGCTTGAGGAACGACATGATCCCGTCTCCTTTCCCGATCGCGCTCCGCGGGGCACCAAAGCGGGTCCCGCGCGCGCAGAAGCGCCTTCCGGTCTTCCGGCGCCCGCCTGCAGGAGATCGTGTCAACAAACCGACAGGGAACGCGTGCCTCGAAACGTCGGTCCCGGAGGGCTGGTTCCGTGGGGGGGAATATGGATCCAATCATAGCACAGGTTATGCGCCAGAGACACATCCGCGGGGAGGGAGTCGGCCGAGCGCGGTTGACGCCCGGTCCGAAGGTGGATAAGCTGGGCGCTCCAGGGGGAAACGCCATGAACGACGGAAACAGGGCCGAAGAACCGGGGGTGGAAGTCAAAAAGACGCTGTGCTGGCCCTCCCCGGGCTGCCACTGCAACTGCGGCCTGCTCGTCAAGGTCCGGGGCAACCGGATCCTCGACATCAGGGGAAACCCCGATTTCCCTTACAACCGCGGGGCGGTGTGCGCCGAGCGGGTGCCCCACTTCGTCCAATGGCTGGAGCACCCGGACCAGCTGATGCACCCGCTCAAACGGCGGGGGGAGCGGGGGGAGAACCGCTGGGAGCGGGTCTCCTGGGACCAGGCGCTCGACGAGATCGCGGCCCGCCTCGAGGATCTCAAGGCCCGGTACGGCGCCGAATGCCTCTCCACCATCGAGGGGACCTACCGTTCCGACTTCTACCCGATCCGCGCCCGGTTCCTGAACCTGTTCGGCAACCCCGGCAACGTGGGGGCCGCGGGGACCGCCTGCGCCTGCAACAAGGTCGCCCTCTCCTTCGCCCTGGCGGGGACGACCATCCCCTGCGTCCTGGCCCCCCCGATCAAGCGCCTCAACTGCCTGGTGCTGCTCGGGAGGGACTACTGGGACTCAAACCCCGTGCGGCGCCGCCCCATGAGGAAATGGCGCGAACAGAACCCCGGCGCGAAGCTCATCGTCGTCGACCCGCGCCGGACGGAGATGGCGAAGATGGCCGACATGTGGCTCCAGATCCGCCCCGGCACCGACACGGCCCTGCTCCTGGCCTGGATGCACGTGATCATCGAGCGCGGCCTCTGCGACCATGAATTCGTGGAGCGATGGACCCACGGCTTCGACCGGCTGAAGGAGCGCGCCGCGGAGTACCCGCCCGAACGGGCGGCCGCGATCACCTGGATCCCGCCCGAACAGATCGTCGCCTCGGCCGTCGCCTATGCCGAACACGGGCCCGCCTGCATCATGAGCGGCCTGGCCCCCGATCAGCTGGGGCGCAACGCCACGCGGGTCGAGCAGGCCAAGCTCTGCCTGCACGCGATAACGGGGAATATGCGGGGAACGGCGCCCGGGCTGGCCCCCGAGGGCCCCGGGCCGCTGATCGACGGGGTCATGGCCGTGCGCGACTCCATGCTGCAGATGGCCGAACGCTGCTCCCCCCGGCAGCGCGCCCGGCAACTGGGAAGCGACCGGTTCAAACTGATGACCTGGCCCGCCTGGGAGCGGATGAACGCGCTCTACGAGGAGACCTACGGCGTCCCCCTGCCGATGAGCGGCCACAGCTTCACGGCCCCGGAGCCCGCCATCTGGCGCAGCATCGTCGCCGGCGCACCCTACCCGACCAGGGCCCTCATCACCTGGGGGAGTAACCCCCTGCTCAACGCCGCCAACACCAAAATGGTTTACCGGGCGCTGAAAAGCCCCAACCTGGATCTGCACGTGGTGCTCGAGCACTTCATGACGCCGACGGCGATGCTGGCCGACTACGTGCTTCCGGCGGCGAGCAAGCTGGAGCGCGGAACGCTGTCGACGATGGAGGATTTCACGAGCGTGCTGGTCGCCGCCGAGCGCGCCGTGGCCCCGCTCGGCGAGCGCAGGACCGACTACCATTTCTTCCGCGAACTCGCCCTCCGCCTCGGTTTCGGCGAACACTTCCCGTGGCGGACGGAGGAAGAACTGTACGACTGGCGCCTCGCGCCGCTCGGCATCACCTTCAAGGAAGCGGCCACGAAAAGGTATGTCATCACGAGTTCGAAACCCTGGACCCACGAAACGATCAATCCGCGCACGGGGAAACCAACCGGGTTCGCGACGCGGAGCGGGAAGTTCGAGCTCTGCTCGAACCTGCTGGAGGAACTGGGCTACGACCCCCTCCCCTGCTACGAGGAGCCCCCCGAAAGCCCCGTCCGCACCCCGGAGATCGCCGCGCAGTACCCCCTCATCCTGATCAACGGGGGGCGGTTTCTGCCCCAGTTCCAGTCCGAGCACCGGCAGCCGGGGATGGGGATGCGCGAGCAGCACCCCGACCCGCTCGTGGAGATCCACCCGGACACCGCCGGCCGGCTGGGAATCCGGGAGGGGGAATGGGCGACGATCGAGACCCCGCGCGGATCGATCGTCATGAAGGCGCGTTTCTCGACCGGGATCGATCCCCGCGTGGTGCACGCGGAGCACTGCTGGTGGTTCCCGGAGCAGCCGGGGGCGGAACCTTCTCTTCACGGCCTCTGGCAGTCGAACGTGAACGTGCTGACGACGGACGAGCCCGATGCTTGCGATCCCCTCACCGGCAGCTGGCCCGGCAGGGCCCTGCTGTGCCGGATGCGGCCGGTCAGTCCCCCGGCGTAGAACTCACGGCGCCCTTCCGCTCCAGCTCCCCGATGGCGGCAGGGCCGTACCCGAGTTCGAGGAGGATGCGCCCGGTGTGCTCCCCGACGAGGGGGGGCGGGCCCGATTTTTCGGCGTCCAGGCCATGGTAGCGGACCGCGGAACCGACGTACCGCGCCTTCCCCGCGACGGGGTGTTCCACCTCCTCGGTAACGCCCAGGTGAACGACCTGCGGGTCCTCCAGAACTTCCCCGATGGTGTACAGGGGGCTCGAAGGGACGTCCTTCGCCCCGAGCAGACGCAGCCATTCGGCCCGCGTCCGGGTGGCGAAAACGGCGGCGATCTCCTTTTCCAGGACCTCGAAGTTCCTGCGGCGGTCGTCCCGCGTCCTGAACCTGGGATCCTCGGCAAGATCGGTCCGTTCGATCGCCTCGAGCAGCGCCAGCCAGAATTTTTCCGGGACCGAGCAGTGGATGGCCAGCGGCAGGTTGTCCTTGGCCACGACCGCGAAGGCGTGCCCGTTTTTGACCCGGTCGATCCGGTTGGGCACCGTACCGGTCTTGTAGTAGGTGGCCGCGGCCTCCCCGATGAAGGAGAGGGTCGCCTGGAGCAGGGAGGTTTCCACCCTGCACCCCTTCCCCGTCTTCTGCCGCGCCATCAGGGCGCCCAGGAGCCCGTACCCCGCCGAAAAGCCGGTGACGTAGTCGCTCAGGGCGATGCCGGGGATCTTCGGGTCGAGGGGATCGGCCAGCAGGCCCATCAGGCCGCTCATCGCCTGGCCGAGGGTATCGAAGCCGGGTTTTTTCGCGTCGGGCCCCGACCGGCCGAAAGCCGATATCGAGCAGTAAACGAGGCGGGGGTTCAGGGCCGAGAGCGCCTCGTATCCCAGGCCGAGGCGGTCGGCCACCCCGGGGCGGAAGTTCTCGACGAACACGTCGGCCCGGCTCACCAGGTCGAGACACGCCTTCTTCCCCTCCTCCGATTTCAGGTCGAGGGCGATGCTCTCCTTGTTCCGGTTCAGGTGCGCGAAATTGGCGCTGAAGTGCGGACCGGGGGCGAAATGCCGGTAGGGGTCCCCCGAAGGCGGCGATTCGATCTTGATCACCCGCGCTCCCAGGTCGGCCAGCAACGACGTCGCGTAGGGTCCGGTGACGTAGGTGGCGCACTCGACGACGGTGATGTCTTCCAGAACGGCAACGCGCATTCCCATCCTCCTCGGGTCAGAAGCCCTGTCGGTTCAGCCGCCCGAGCGGCGCCAGACCCCGTCGGGCAAAAGGGGGGAATTATAGCGGATCGCCCCCCCACCCGACAAGGGCGGGGCCAAGACCGGTTGAACAAACGGTCGGGTTGGGTTACAGTCCCCGTAGCGGGCCGTTCGGGCGTCCTTTCTCCAGGATGACGGCAACGGTTTGGGCCATTCACCGCAGTTCGGCTCCCCCGCTGACCCACCGGTCCCATGACCTTTTCAGAGCATCCGGCCCGGCGGCTTTTCAGGAAACCAAACTCACCCCGGTGAACCCTCACGAGGAGATTTCGATGCATGACGGCAACCATTCCGGCTTTCCCCCGGTAAAGACCTTCCTCAGGCATAACTACCGCCACTTCAATTCCGCCGTCCTGGTGGACGCCGCCGAGGCCTACGCCGACCATATCCGCGGCGGCGGAAAGATGATGCTGGCGCTGGCGGGCGCCATGAGCACGGCCGAACTCGGCATCACCCTGGCCGCCATGATCCGCGGCGGCAAGGTGCATGCGGTGTCCTGCACCGGAGCAAACCTGGAGGAGGATCTCTTCAACCTGGTCGCCCATGATCAATACCGGCGGTTGCCCCATTACAGGGATCTGAAGCCGGAGGAGGAACTAGCGCTCTTCCGCGACAAAATGAGCCGGGTCACGGACACCTGCATTCCCGAAGATGAGGCCATGAGGAAGGTCGAGGGGGTAGTTTTCGATTTCTGGAAAAAAGCGGAGGATGAGGGCCGCCGGTGCTTCCCCCCTGAATTCATCCTGGACGTCATCCGGAGCCGGGCCCTCGCGCCTCATTACCAGATCGATGAGGCTGATTCCTGGCTGGTGGCCGCCTGTGAAAAGGGGATTCCCATCTTCGTCCCCGGGTGGGAGGATTCCACGCTCGGCAACTTCTTCGTCTCCTGCGTCCGCGGCGGACGACTGAAGGATTATGCGACCGTGAAATCGGGGCTGGAAACGATGGAGGCGCTGGTCGACTGGTACCTGGCGGAGTCGGCCTCCGGGGAGATGGGCTTTTTCCAGATCGGCGGGGGCATCGCCGGGGATTTTGCCATCTGCGTCGTACCCCTGATCCGGCAGGATCTCAGGATGGACTGTCGGCTGTGGTCCTACTTCTGCCAGGTTTCCGACAGCACCACCTCGTACGGCTCCTACAGCGGCGCCGTCCCCAACGAGAAGATCACCTGGGGGAAGCTGGGCGTCGATTCGCGGAGGTACATCATAGAAAGCGACGCGACGATCGTGGCCCCCCTGGTCTTCGCATATGTTCTCGCCGGTTGATGGCGCGTGGCGCCGCCGATCGAGACCGGGACCCCGGGGAGTCGGCGCCCGCTTGCGCTTGTCCCGTTCATGGAGTGCTGGAGGAGGTGACCACCCCCAGGGTGGAATAGACGTGCTTCCGGATTCCGATAAAGGTCAGGTGGACGTGGCGCTGCTCGAAGGAAGCGGCCTCCAGGGTCGCAGGCAGGCCATCGCCGTCGAACTCCACCCCGTCCCTGTCGATCCATTCCACGTAGAAATGGGCCGGGATCTCATTTTCGTAAATGGAACCGGAGAGCGCGGCGCTGGCGACGAAGGAATCCGCCCCCGGCAGGTTTCTCACTTCAATGAAGTTATCCTGCCCCCCGGGCCCGATCTCCCACCGGTAATACTCTTGCCCGTTATAAACGACGAGAGCGCCCGACCGGAGCGCGCCGACGTAACTCCCGGATTCGGGGTCGCCCGGGCGGCCGTCGTCCGTCGTCCGCTCGAAGGTGAAGGTCAGCTCGAACGGGTGACCGCTGAGGTAGAGGAATTCCCCATCCATCTCATGCACGGTACCCCTGAAACTGAAGGTCACCTCCTCGCCGCGAGCGGAAGCCCCCAGCAAAAAAGTCATCGCAAACAAGCCCAGAAGCTTCTCCATGACCGACCTCCCTCCGCCCGGGCGTCCGCGCCCGGAAAGACCCCGTCGTCACGTAAGCCCGATGACATTATGACCCGAAACCCTGCGCCCCGGAATGGCCATTCTTCCCGGCGGGCGGGGAATCCGCAAAAACCGTCCGCATCCGCCAATAACGAATTTGCATTCCGGGGCCGAAATGCCCTACCATAGAGGGACGTCTTCGGAAAACACCGGGGCGATCACTCATCCACGGCAGCGGTTCGGAGGGATTCATGCCAGGAAAAGGAACGACGCTTACATTGATCACCCTTGGGTGCGTGTTGTTTTTGATGAAGCCGACCGGCTCCAGGGCGGGAAACGAGGAAGCCCTCAACCCCAAAAACCTGGTCGCTGCACACGTCCGATCGCTCGGGGATCCCGAGACCGTGGCGAAGAAGCAGTCCCGGACCTTCATCGGCACTTCCGAGGTGAAGCTGATCCAGGGCGGCAACTGGACCCTCAAGGGCAATTCCATGTTCCTGTCCCAGGGGCCCAGCCTGGGAATCGTGCTCAGCTACGGGGACGTCAATTACCCCGGGGAGTATTTCGCCTACGACGGCGAGAGCGTCACGGTGAAGCATATCAGCCCGGGCCGGAAGTCCCCCGTTGCCGACTTCCTCTATCGTTTCGACACCATCATGAAACAGGGACTGCTCGGCGGGGCGCTTTCCGCCTCCTGGCAGCTGTTGTTCGAGGCCCGGACCGCGGACGCACAAATGAAGAGCCGCAGGGTTGAACTCGAAGGACGCGAACTGTACGCGCTCGAATACCGTCCCAGAAACAACGTCGGCAACATGAAGGTCGAGATGTTTTTCGAGCCCGACACGTTCCGGCACGTGCGCACGGAATACCGGGTCCAGGACAGGGACGACGCGACGGTGGGATACAACTACCTCGAATCCGCCATGACCCACATCGGGGACATCGGCAGGGCGCGCGAGGATTCCTATTACAGGCTGGTCGAAAAATTCGACGACTACCGCAAGGTTGGGGGCATGATCCTTCCCCACCGCTATGTTCTGGAATACTCCCAGGAGGGGGGCGCCGGATCCTTCATCGCCCACTGGACCATGAACGCCCGGGTGTGGGCCTTCAATCCTGTCCTGGACGAGAAGCTGTTCCAGGCCGAAAAATAACCACAGGGTCCGCACCCGGCAATCAGGATGAACCCTCCCCTCGTTGTATACGGAAGCAGAATGCTGGCGGCCATGCTCTATTACGACGCCTGCCGGCACCCTGACTTCAACATCGCCGCCTTCGCCCAGGACGAGGGCTACCTCGATCCTTCGGGCCGCTGCCTGGGCCTGCCTCAAGTCCCCCTGTCGGAGGTCACCCGACTCTACCCGCCCCGCTGCCACGACATGATCGTTCTGACCGCCTCGTACCACGACATGCGCCGCCGTGACGGTCTCTACCTGAAGGCCAAGGCCCTGGGCTACCGCCTGCGCAGCTATATCAGCCCCTCGGCCATCGTGTCCCCCGGGGTGGAAATGGGGGAGAACAATTTCATCTGCGAGCAGGTTTTTCTGGGCGCCGGGGGGACTCTCGGCTCCTGCAACACCATCCGGCAGCAGGTCTACATCGGCCATGATTTCCACCTGGGAGACCATAACGTGATCACCCCCGGATGCAAGATCGGCGGCCAGTGCCGCATGGAAAACAACTGTTACATCGGCATCGGCGCGACCATCCGCAACGGCGTGAGGATCGCGGAGGAGAGCCTGGTGGGCGCCGGAAGCCTCGTCCTCAGGGATACGGAGCCCTACTCCAGGAACGTCGGTCATCCCGCCCGCGTTATCGGCTACCACCGGGAAGAGGGGCTGGGAGTGAAACTGTGACGGGCAAAATCATCGTGAATTTCACTCCCACCGGAATGCTCCCCCGGAAACGGGAGACCCCGCACGTCCCGATCTCCCCCGCGGAAATCGTCCGCGACGTGCACTCCGCCTGCCGCCTGGGCATATCCATGGTGCACCTGCACGCCCGGAACAGCGACGAGACCCCCGGCTATCAAAAGGAAATCTACGGGGAAATGATCGCCGGCATCCGCGCTTTCGCCCCGGAGCTGGTGATCTGCGTATCCACCTCGGGACGGGTGCACAACACCCTGGCCGCACGTTCGGAGGTGCTGGCGCTCGACGGGCCCCTGAAGCCCGACATGGCGAGCCTCACCCTGAGTTCCTTGAATTTCAACCGGACGGCCAGCGTCAACGAGCCCTCCATGATCCTGGCGCTTGCCGGAATGATGAAGGAACGCGGCATCCGGCCCGAACTCGAACTCTTCGACGTCGGGATGGTCAACTACTTCAGGTACCTGGTTAAAAAGGAGCTGATCCGACCCCCCTATTACGCCAACCTGATCCTGGGCAACATCGCCTGCGCCCAGGCCGACCTGCTCCATATCGGCTGCATGATCCGGGATTTCCCGGAAGGCACCCTCTTCTCCCTCGGAGGGGTGGGCGGCCCCCAGCTGGCCGTGAACTCCCTGGCCATCGCCATGGGCTGGGGGGTGCGGGTCGGCCTGGAGGACAACTACTGGTATGACGAGGCCCGGACCACCCTGGCGACCAACGACTCCCTGCTCGGCCGGGTCCACAGGATCATCGCCGCCGGGGAAAGGGAAGTCATGTCTCCCGGGGAATTGAGGTCCCGGCTTGGCCTCGAGCCCGGGCGCGGCCGCTACGGCGCGGCCGCGCCCCCTCCCGCCCCGAAGGTGGAAAACGGCCATGGACCTTAGCCCGGACAGGCCGCTTCCGGCCGGGATCGACACCCCCTGCTTCCTCATCGACGAAGAGGAACTCTCCGCGAACCTGGACCGGTTCCTGGCCGCGCTCGGGGCCCGCTGGCCCCGTTCCGTTACGGCCTATTCGCTCAAGGCCAACGCCCTCCCCTGGCTGCTGGCCTATTTCAGGGACCGCGGTCTGCACGCCGAGGCGGCTTCCGACGACGAGTACCGGCTGGCCCTGGCCATGGGATACCCCCACGAGAGAATCATCTACAACGGCCCCTGCAAGACCAGGGAGACCTTTTTCGACGCCGTCACGGGCGGCGCGTTCGTGAACCTGGATTCCGGGCAGGAACTCCTCTGGCTGAAGGAGCTGGACCACCCCGGCAGCGGGCCGTTCCGGGTCGGCATCCGGGCCAACATCGACCTCGAAGCCCGTTGCCCCGGGGAATTCGGACTGGGGACCGAGGGGAGCCGCTTCGGGTTCTGCCACGAAAACGGGGAGTTGGGCAACGCGGTCGCCTTCATCCGCGGTTTGAAGCGGATCCGCCTGGAGGGCCTGCACCTTCACCTGAGCTCCAGGACGCGGAGCCTCGCGGTCTACCGGACCCTGGCCGGGGCGGCCGGCGAGATCGCCGCGGCCCACTCCCTCGACCTCTCCTTTGTCAACCTGGGCGGGGGCTTCTTCGGGGGCCTCCCGGACAAGCCCTCCTTCGACGAATATTTCCGGGAAATCGCCGCCGAACTGGGCCGCCGGTTCGATCCCCGGGAGACGACCCTGGTGGTGGAGCCGGGGACCTCCCTGGTCAGCTCCCCGTTCTCCTATGTCACCGAGGTGACGGACGTGAAACGCACCGTCGCCGCCACCTTCGCCGTCACCGACGGCAGCCGGGTGCACATCGACCCCCTGATGCGTAAAAGCGGGTATTTCTTCGAAGTCCTTCGCCGCAAACCTCCCGCGGGCCCGCCCCTCCCGCGCCAGGTGATTTCGGGCTTCACCTGCATGGAGTTCGACCGCCTCTTCGTGCTCCGCGACCACCCGGAGCTGTCGGTCGGGGACCGCATCGTCTACCACAGGACCGGGGGCTATACCCTCTGCCTTTCCCCGATGTTCATCAAGCATTTTCCGGCGGTGGCGGTGCGGCGCGGGAAAGAGTGGACCGTGGTCAGGGGGCGGCCCGCCGCAGAGGACTTCATCAGGATCCACAGCGCGTGAGCCATTCATGAACGACCCCGTCAACGTCCTGATCCTGAGCGCCGGCACCCGCAACCGGATCGTGGATTATTTCAAAAAAGAGCTGGGAGGCCGCGGCATGGTGGCCGCCACCGACTGCAGCCCCCTGGCGCCCGCCCTCTACGCCGCCGACCGCAGCTTCGTGGTGCCCCCCGTCGGCAGCGGGGCCTACCTGGAGGCCCTCCTGGCGATCTGCAGGGACTGCGGGGTAAAATGCGTCCTGTCGCTCATAGACCCCGAGCAGCAGGTCCTGGCGGCCCACCGGCGGGACCTCCTGGAAACCGGCGCCGTGCCCCTGGTCTCGGGGGCCGAAGAGGTCGAGCGGTGCATGGACAAGTATGCCATGTACCGCTTTTTGAAGCGCCACGGCTTCAGCGTGGTCCGGCACTACGTGGACCGGGAGACGTTCTACCGCGACGAGGAGGCGGGAGTCGTGCGCTACCCGGTGATGGTGAAGCCGCGGCGCGGAAGCGCGAGCCTGAACACGGGCAGGGCCGTATGCCGGGAGGATGTCGACCTCTGCTTCCGCCTCCACGCTGACCTGATGATCGAGGAGTTCATCGAGGGGCGGGAATTCGGGGTGGACGCGTACGTCGACCTGCTGTCGCGCAAGCCGGCGGCGATCTTCGCCAAGGAGAAGCTCAGGATGCGGGCGGGGGAAACGGACAAGTCCCGCTCGGTCCGGGACGAGGCGCTTTTCGACCTGGTCGGCGCTTTCCTCGGCGCGTCCGGTCTCGTGGGCGTCGTCGACATCGACCTCCTGCAATCGGGGGGGGAGTACTTCATCACCGACGTCAATCCCCGCTTCGGGGGCGGCTATCCCCACGCCCACGAGTGCGGCGTCAATTTCGTCAGGTTGATCCTGAACAATATCGCGGGGCGCGAAAACGCCGGCGCGGTGGGAGAGTACGAGGAAGACACCTTCATGATGAAATACAGCGAGGCCACCCTTCTCAAAAAAACCGACCTCATCGGGGAGGCTCCATGAACCACCTGGCACGGTACCAGCGGTTTCTGGACCTGGAGAACCACCTGCTGGTGGTGCGCGGGGGGATCGCCCCCGTGATCGCCGGCATGCACGCCTACCACGCGCGCCACGCTATCGAGCCGCCCCGGACCGGGCTCGAGCCCCTGGTCCGGGAACTCCTCGCGGCCACGGCGCTCGGCGCCCTCTCCCTTGCCGAAAGGGAGTCCTGGGGCTGGTCCCTGACCTTCGAGGGGATGGACACCGGTTTTTTCGCCGGGGTCGAACCGGAGGGGATGGTGTGCGTGCGGGTGCGCGAGGCCGAGACCTCGAAGGCCTCCGTCATGGTTCAGCGCCAGAAGGCGGGACTGCCGATGACCCAGAGCCACATCCGCCCGCAAACCGCGAGCCCGCGCGGCATGGTCGAGCAGTATTTCGCGGAAGTGGCCCAGACGAGGGTCCGGCTGGAGATCGCCGGGGACGGGGACGGCGTCCTGGTGCACGCCCTTCCCGGCGGGCACTTCGACGCCGTGGAGGCGATCGGGCCCGGCGGACTCCTCCCCTATTTCGATTCCGCGGCGGCCGCCGGGCGCCTCAAGGAACTGGGCGAGGTGGTCCTGTTCTACGAGTGCCGCTGTTCGGATGAGATGATCCTGGACATGATCCTCGGCATGCCGGAGCGCGACCGCGGGGAACTGTTCGGCGACCTGCCGCAGATCGGAATCGAATGCCCGCGCTGCGGCCGGAGGTACACGATGGCCAGGACCGACCTCAGCGTCCACTGAAGGCCCGTCGGGTTTCCCTACCCGCCGAAAGGCCCATGCGGATACAATAGCGGCACTCATCGGAGGGACACGACCATGAAACCAGGACTCAAGCAGCAATTCGCCGAGCGCTGGAACCGGTACTTTCCGGGCGCCGCGCTTCCCGTGGTCTTCTTCTACACCGACGACCCGGGGGCGGCCCCGCTCCACCGCGTCACCGACGGTCGCCATTGCTTCGTCGACGAGCTCGCCGCCGTCCGGGCGGGGAACACGCTCGGTTTCGACACCAGGTCGATCGCCTGCCCCGGGGGGAAACGCTACCTCGGGTTCAGCCGGGCGCTGATGCCGAACTTTGAATTCTTCCTGTCGTGCGGGATCGAGGGAAAGCTCGAGGGGGAGCGGTACAAGAAATCGCCCGAACTCGTGAAGGAGTGGCTCGCGCAGGCCCCCGCCTTCGCGGCCCCGGCGAGGTACATCGTCTTCAAGCGATGGGACGCGCTCGATGAGACCGACCGGCCCGCGGTGGTCGTCTTCTTCGCGAAGCCCGACGTGCTTTCCGGGCTGTTCACCCTCGCCAATTACGACGAGCCGACGAACCAGGCCGTCTATTGCCCCATGGGGGCCGGCTGCAGCACCATCGTCCAGTACCCGCTGATCGAAGGCGCCTCCGATCATCCGCGCGCGGTGCTGGGGATGTTCGACGTCTCGGCCCGTCCCGGGGTCGCCCCCGACACCCTGACCTTCTCCGTTCCGATCGGGAAGTTCGAGCGGATGGTCGCGGACATGGACGAGAGCTTCCTGATCACCGAGTCCTGGCGGAAAATCAAAGACCGGCTCCCCTGATTCTCCCGTCCACCAGGCGGGTCACACCTCCGGGGCCGGGGCTCCGAAATCGGCCCATTCCTCTTTCGACGGGCCGTAGACTCCCGGGACCCGGAGCCCCGCCTGGCGCATCAGGACCGTCATCTGGCCCCGGTGGTGCGCCTGGTGATCGACGAGGACGCGCGCGCTGCTCCCGCGCGCCCACTTCTCCCCGTACATCTCGTCCTCGACCGCCAGGGTCCGGTCGTTCCAGCCGGACCTCACCCGCTCGAGCAGCTCCGCCGCCGCCGCCGCGTACGCCTCCCTGATGGCGGCGGCCGCCGCCGGCACCGGCGCGTCCGCCTCCACCGCCTCCAGCCTGAGCCCCGTTTTCGCCATCATCTCGGGAATCGTGGTCACGATATGCCACGCGATGCGGCCCAGCGTGCGGTGCCCGTCCGCGACCGCCTGCCCGATCGAGGAGTCGGTGAGGGCGTCGAACAGCTTTTGCGTGAGTCCCGATTCGGTTTCCCAGTCGCCGATGAAGTCCTCGATTCTGCGATACATGGTGCCTCCTTTTCGTGGTACGTCCGATTTCCCCTGCGCCGTCTGGAATCCATGATAGCAGGCCGGAATTTCACCCCGAATTCTTTTGTCCGGTGACGGGCACAGATCCTATAATCTCCGGGCGGTCAGATCATGCGGGATAACGATCCGGGACAGTGAACCACAGATGATCACTAACGATAACCGAACCCTCGACCGGCTGGTCCGATACCTGATTTCCAGCCACCGCCTGCGCGGGATCCTTTTCCTCCCCGTTTTCGCGGTCGTTTTCATTCTCTTCGCGGCGGTGTTCAGGTTCGCGGGAACCCCGGACAGGTATCTGTGGCCCTTCTCCCTCGCGGCCATGATTTTCACCGCGGGCGTCTTCGAGTTCCGGCAACACTGGAGAACGAAAACATTCCGGGTCTGCCTGGCGTGCCTTCTTTCCTGCCATGTAGGCGTAACGATCCTGGCCCTGCGCACATTCCCGCCGGAAGTCGATGACCGGAGATGGGAAGCCCTCTACCTCGCGGAGATCCTCCTATTCCTTTTCGCCTATTGGGTCTTCGCGAGATTGAGGCCGTGGCTGAGAAAGTTCGCGGCGCTCGTCCGACACTGACGAATCGGGGACGGACCAGATATGTCGCTCATCCATGTCGATTTATTGTCATGCGTCCCCGGCACCCCATATTTCCTGAGCCGTTTTGCCCGCCAAATACGCACTTCATCATGATTCGATACGACCCATTTCCCCGAGGAGGTGTGATGAACCCGCAGATTCCGCAGAGCGGCTGGAGGCTGGCCGCACTTTCTCTTCTGCTGATCCCGTTATCTTTCTTTAGTTTTTCCTGTGGAGAAAAAGTCTTTTCCCGGGAGATGAAAGGCATTGACAAAGGAGGCTCTGCGCCGAGCACCTGGCCCCCCCTCTTCGTGGCGCCGGAACATTGTGATTCTGCCGACCTCTCGCCGGACGAACGCCTGCTGGCCGCCCACTGCGTCCGCGCCGACTTCCCCACGGGACCCGAACCGCGATACCTGGAAACGATCCAGCTCTGGGATTTCGGGCAGAAAACAATGCTTAAGGAAACGGAGCTCGAGGGAGCCGGTGGCGGAATGGGGGCCGACGGCTCGTCCCCCCGGCACGGGAGGGTGTGGTTCTCCTCCACCGGCCGCGAAATGGTCGTCCTGGCGGGCACCATGGTACACATTCTCGGGACGCAGGGCCTGAAGCCTGTCAGGACGTTTCGCCTGACCGCGCCCTCTTCGAGCGTGCGCAGCGCCACAAAGGGAATCCTGGAATTCAAACCGCGCCTGCTGTCAGCGGAGGTTTCGCCGGCGACCGACCGGATCGCGGTCCTCTGGAACCGAGAGTATTCCTATGGAAGAATCGACGTGTACGATCTTTCGACAGGCAACCACTTTCACAGCTGGGAAATGCCGTCGGCCGGCAACATCCATTCAACCAACGGACTCGCGTGGAGTCCTGATGGGGCGATGCTTGCCCTGGCCGTCCCGCACGAATCCCCAAAAGCGGACATCCTGGTGCTCGATGTCGGGTCCCGGGAATTGAGGATAACGATCGCTTCCAGCCTGGTTGCGGCAAGCGTGGCCTTCATTTCCGGCGATCGCATCCTGACCGTAGAAAATCGAGACCGAGGTCTGGTCTTCAATCGCCAACCCGCACTTCATGTTTTCGACATCGCAAAAGGCACACTCGTAAGAACGCTATCCGGGAGAGGTGGGGGCGTTCGCTACTTCGTCCACTCTTCCGGCGACGGCAAACGGTTCCTGGCATATACGGGAAAAAGTCGGCCCGTTTTCGATTATGAGGGCCTCTCCTTCGTGGCGGCCCCGATCGACCATACGATCACGGTCTGGAGCAGCCAAACCTGGGAGGAGATCTTCACCACCCCGGACATTCCACACGCCTCCATCGCCAAGGATATCCGCCTGAGCCGCCGGGGCACCTATATCATGATTGGTGGCGACGTCTACCCGATCGGGGACGGGCCGGCAAACATCGCTCCTCCCCGATGATCTATCGTGATCCGTCCCGCACTCTCTGCGATACGCCGCATGGCGGCGGAACGTTGTATACTGCATCTCATCAAATGGGGATTTTTCAGCTCAAGGGCGTCACGATCCCCGTTCATGGGACATCGGAACTGGAAGGAAAATGAACGGGAAATTTTTGCGCAAGGCCATCGACCTGGCTTTTGAGGGGATGCGCACGAGACAGGGGGGGCCGTTCGGCGCGGTGATCGTGCGGGACGGGAAAATCATCGGCTCCGGTTGCAACCGGGTGACCTCCACCAACGACCCCACGGCCCACGCCGAAATAGTCGCCATCCGCGAGGCCTGCCAAACCGCCGGCCATTTCCACCTGCCGGACGCCGTCCTCTATGCCAGCTGCGAGCCCTGCCCGATGTGCCTGGCCGCCATCTACTGGGCCGGCATCAGGACCGTCTATTACAGCGCGGACCGAAACGACGCCGAAAGGATCGGGTTCGGAGACCGCTTCATCTACGACGAACTCGCCCTGCCCCCTGCGGCCCGAAGCGTCGCACTGGAGCACATGGAACTGCCCGAGGCCCGGGATCTCTTCGAAGAATGGGAACGCAACGGCGATAAGGTGATGTACTGACCAGCTGCTGCCGGGCCGCGCCAAGCGCGGCCCGGCCCTCGATCAGAACCTGACGAAAATATTCCCCGCCACGCCCTCGCGCTTGCCGCCGAAACCCTGGACGCCCACGTTGATGGAAGTCTGTCCGGTTGCTGAGGGCTTGTAGGAGAGGATGAATTCGCCTATGCCGGTGCCCCCCTTGAGGGTGGGGGCGTCGATGACGTAGGAAGCGACGGTGGCGTCCACCCAGCCGTCCAGCTGGTGCTCGTAGGCGCCGCCGAAGAACAGGGTCGTGCGCTGCCCCGCCCTGAGCGATAAGCGTGCGCCGCCCCGCAACCGATGGGACGTCACCTCGTCAAAATGGATCGGCTCCCCGCTCGACAGAGCCACAGCGTCGCTCTCCCCGCGCGAGTAAAAGTACTTTCCGTAAACATCGAGCCCGGTCCGTTCACTGAGCTTCCAGGCTCCGCCGTAACCGAAGTGCATACCGTAATAGACCGCCGAGGAGTCATAGGATGTCGGTTGTTCCGATTCCGGATGGATATCGCTGCTGGAGAAGTCGTTGGTCAACCGTCCAACCCGGAAGGAGGCTTCCGCAAAGTACCGCCCCATACCGGCATCCTTTTCGTCCCAGCGAAGAAGAAAGCCGCCGCCCATGTACTCGGAGTCGCCGCTCCCCCGGATTTCCCGCTCACCGTCCTGATTGAGGGTATCGTAATCGCCCTTGCCATACTCCAGAAATGGCCCCATCGTGATGTATCTTTCGTCGTAGTTAATCCCGTAAGCAAGACCCGCCGCCGCGGAGACCCCCAACATATCTACATAGGATCCCGTCTTGTGGCGGGATTTCCCGGCCACGAGCGAACCGAATCCGCCCAGACCCGTTTTCGCACCGGCATGAACCGATGACAGGGCGCTGTCCATGGCCGGGCCGGCGATGGCATCGGCTCCCAGGTTGTTCAGGACGACGCCGCTGACAAACCCTTCCGACAGGGATGTTGCGGCCTCGCTCCCGTGGGCCTCAGTGATACTCGCCAGCAACTGATCCTGAACCACCGACAGGTCGAATTCGTAATCGAGCAACCCGACCGTAGCCCCGTTGCTGGTAGCATTGGCCGGAGTCCCGTCAAAGCCGAAACCTCCTCTTTCATCGATGAGGACGATGCTGTCGCCGGCCTTCAGATTGGTGTTGGGCTGCTCCAATCCCACCATCACCTGGGTACCGCCGAGGTGTACCGGGCCGGCTTCGCCATTCCCCGCAGTCACCGTTATGAAAGTGTCTCCCGCCACCATCTCGGGGGGGACGATAAAATTGTAATTTTCGAAATTGTCGAGACCCCTCACACTGACAGGGCTTCTCAGGTTCAGCGTGTTCCCGCTGCGGCTGTCCATCCCGTTACCAGACCAGCCGCCGTAGAGCAGGACACCGGCATTGAAGATGGCACCCTCTCCGATGGTAACGGTGTTTCCGGTGGCCGAACCTGAGAGGCTATATCCGCCCGCAATCGTGCCGCTGTATCGACCGGCCGCAAGCTCGAGCCAGTTTCCGCTGGCGGCACCATTCCCCGCCCTTCCACCGTATGCACTGCCGAACGTCCCGTTGCTGTCGATCACGAGGCTGTTGTTGCCAGCGCTGCCGGATTCGCTGTACCCACCGGCCACAGTGCCGCCCGAGAACGCGCTCCCTGTTATGGAGACGCTGTTTCCAGCAGCGCTCCCTTCGGCGGCGTATCCACCATAAACATGTGTGGTGCCCATGGCGCCACGGGCCCCGGTGATGGCGACGGTGTTTCCGTCGGCACTGCCGGCCGCGAGACTGTAGGCGCCTGCGATCGTGCCCCCCGCAAACTGGCCGTCGGTGATTTCCACCGTCCCCGTCGCACTCCCGTGTCCGGCGTAGCTACCGTACACGTTGCGAACCGTGCCGCCTATTACGTCTACACTGTTGCCGGTGGCGGTACCCAATGCACTGTATCCCCCGGCAATGGTACCGCCCGAGAAAGCATTCCCCTCCACGACAACGGCGTTGTCGTTTGCGGTCCCGTCTCCAGCATAGCCGCCATAGACGTGCGTGGTGCCTGAGGCAGTCCTGGCATCCGTGATGGAAACCGAATTGCCATCCGCGCTGCCTCCCGCAGCACTGTAGGCACCCGCGATCGTACCGCCAGCGAATTGGCCGCCCGCAATGGCCACGCTTCCAGCCGCAACGCCCGATTCCGTATAGCTGCCATAAACATTACGGACCGTGCTTCCCGTTATGTTGACACTGTTATCCGTCGTGGCGCCGAGTTCGGAATAGCCTCCAGCAATGGTGGCACCCGAAAACGCATTGCCCGTTATGGAAACGCTATTGTCATTAGCCGTGCCAACGGCTGCATGTCCACCATAAACGTTCGTTACACCCGATGCTGCACTCGCATCAGTGATGGTAACCTCGTTGCTGTCGGCGTTACCGTCCGCCTCGGTGTAGGCGCCCGCAACCGTTCCGCCGTTGAACCGGCCGCCAGTGATCATCACCGTGCCGGCGGCGTTCCCCGATTCGGTATAACTGCCGTATACATTTCTCACACCACTGCTGGAGATCTCGACGGTATTGCCTACCGTGTCCCCTTCTCCCGCGATGCCCCCATAAATGCTTGAGAATTCGCCGGAGCTGCTGATCCTGACGTCGTTCCCTGTAGCCGTGCCCGATTCGCTGTATCCCCCTGCGACCGTACCGGCCCCAGCGCTACCAGCATTGATATCAATATCGTTATCCGCAGCGTCCCCCAGTTTTGTCCAACCCCCATATATATTACCGGCGTTGCCGCTGCTGTTGCCCTCGATCAAAACACTGTTGCCGTGGGTATTGCCGGACTCCCGGCTGGCACCCCCTGTGATCGTTCCGCCCGTCAATCTGCTATCACTTACATTCACACCATTATCAGCGGCATCACCAAATCCTGAGGCTCCGCCATAGGCGTTTGCGATTCGCCCTCCCTCAACGGTAACGGTGTTATTACTCGACATGCCTTCGGAGCTATACCCTCCAGTAGCGGTAGCGATATTGAGCGTATCAGTGCTGATGAGAACGTGGTTCTCCGTTACATCGCCGTCAATCGCAGTTCCGCCGTAAGCGTTATCCACAACGCCGATTCCGCCGTTAATAACCACTTGGTTATCAGTGGCGTTGCCGGAAACCATGCTGCCACCACCCGAGAGAGTTCCCCCGGTGAAATTTCCGTTTTCAACCGTGATGAGGTTAGATAAGGCGTCTCCTTGGTTTGATTGTCCGCCGTAGATACTGGTCACGCCCTTGACATTCTCAATCGTGACGCTGTTATCGGACACATGCCCTAAATCATTGAAGCCACCTGCAACTGTGCCGACAATCGCAGTGCTCCCGTTTATGGAGACGGAATTGTTTTCGACGATTCCATCCACCGTGTATCCGCCATAAACGGTCTGGGCGAAACCACCTTCAATTGCGACCGAGTTATCCGTTGTTCGACCATGGTCGGAACGACCTCCTGTTATGCCGCTGACATTGCCACTTTGCAGGATGACGGTATTTCCCCTGGTATCGCCAAAATCGCTGCGGCCGCCAGAGATCATGCCGTTTGAGGTTCCGCCGAAATCGATGACTACCTGATTTTCTCTGGCGACCCCACCCGCCGAGACAGAATATCCGCCCGAGACATCACCGTTGATAGTACCGGTGTCTGCAGTCAGGTTGACCAGATTCCCCCAAGATTCACCCAGGACCGTATATCCCGCTGCGATGCTATTGAGCGTACCTCCATCGAATGTGAATACATTCTCCCACACATCCCCGAGGGCGCTGTAGCCGCTGTAGGCGTTGCCGACTGTACCGCTCTTTACCACTATGCTGTTATCAATCGCATTTCCCAAATCCGTGTAGGCACCATAGGCCGAATTTATGGTGGTTCCACCAATAATGGACAGATCATCTTCGATTAAAATGGAGTTTTCGGTGACATTTCCCGATTGTTCGGCATAAGCGCCATACACGCCGCCACCGATGGTACCACCACTTATGTGAACTTCGGTGCTGTCCTGAATATGTCCCGATGTTGTGTATACCCCGTAGACATCATTACCTATCGCACCTCCAGAAACATTTATAATGTTGCTGCCGGTGACATCGCCAGAATACTTTCCTCCGTAGACGTTAACCCTTATACTGCCCCCGGAAATGTTTATGGTATTTCCAATGGTTGGGTCATCGATGGGATGTCCATAAACATTCCGTTCAACAACCGCGCCCTCCACAATTTCGACCACATATGGCGGAGGCGGCGGAGGAAAAACGTCTTGAATAGGTGAATTGTATTCATCAATTGTAATGGTTCCCGCGGAAACCACGGGGATATTGCACAGGCATAAGGCGATGCATGCGCGGACGATGGCGAGCGCTCGGGTTACGGGTGCTGGGTTCATTGGATCGTTCTCCCTGCTGAAAAAATTATGGCTGGGGCGGCAATGGGTTGTCGATGGGATGGGCAGATTCTGATTATTCCGCCGGGTACGAGATGGTCCGCGGAGGGGGCTTCCTGCAAACCGTGGCGGCACAGATGCGCACATGCCGGATGCGGCGGAGTCCCCGCGCAACGGAACAGTTCAAAAGAACAGTCGGGACAATGAGGCTGCTGGATCATGCTTATCCCTGCTTGGATCTCATAACATATTCCACATGAGCTATTTAGGGATTAAGACATCCGATGTTGCCATTTTTACGGATCAGGCGCCATCCTACACCAAAATGCAGGGCTCTGCATAGGCTTTTATCAATAAATATTACAATTCCTAATTCTTTGGTAGGGGCTGACGGCGCGGCCGTGCCGTCTTTTATACGCGATCGTCGCCTGGGCCCAAAATCAGCCCGGCCGCGCGGAAGGCGCGGTCGTAGATCTCCCGGATCACGGCCTGCTTCGCCCGGTTGTATTCCTCCACCGAGCGGGCGCCGGGGCCGGCGGCGCGCTTGGCGCGCGCGTACAGCTCCCGCTCATCCGGGTACCGCCGCAGCCGGTTGCGAAAGAGGAGGTGGCGCACCGTTTCCGGGCAGCCGGGTGCAAAGACGTGGAGGTTGGCCCGAGGGGCGTCGAGCCGGAAACAGCGATGCCGGTGCCAGTGGGGCTCCCGGATGGTGAGGTCGTAGCCGATCTTCTCGAGGCGCGGCACGTAAGCGTCCTCCCGGTCCGGGTCCTCGACCGCCAGGTCGATGTCGATGACGGGTTTGGCCTCGAGGCCGGGAACGGCCGTGGAGCCGACGTGCTCTAGGGCGAGCGCGGCCCCGCCGAGCGCGGCCCGGATATCCCCGGCGAGGCGCTCGAACAGGGCGGGCCAGCCGGGATCGTAAGGGACGACTTCGATCTTCTCCTCGCGCGGTCCGCCGTGCACCCAGGGATTCACCCCGGGTACGGGGTCATGGTGGCGGACGATGTCTCTCACCCGCCGGGCGTCGGCGCCGAAGGCTTCGTGAAAACGGACGGTCCCGCGCGGGACAGGGCCGTCGAAGGGGAGGACGAAGAAGGCTTCGGGAGGGACCCCGTCGACCCCGAGCCCTTCCGCGTTGCGGAACCCGAAGCGGGGGTAGTAGTCCGGGTGCCCCACCAGGCAGCAGCCGCGGGCGCCCAGGGCGCCGAGGCGTGCGAGCCCCCCCTTGATCAGGCTGCCACCGATTCCCCGCCCCTGCCTTTCGGGCAGGACCGACACCGGGCCGAGGCCGTACCAGCCCGGGGTCCCGTCGGAGACGATCACCGGGGAGAAGGCGATATGGCCCACCACGCACCCGGCCTCCTCCGCCACGAGCGAGAGGGTGAGCGCATCGACCGCGCGCAGCACCGCGATGATGAAGTGTTCCGTGTGACGGCTGAGGGCCAGGGTCCGGAACGCCGCTTCGGTCACGCCGGCAATGGCGCCCACGTCGGCGGCGGTTTCGTCCCTGACGGTGGCGTCATCCCGCTTCATTAAAAAACCGCGACCCGGCTAACGGGTTTTGGGAACTTCGGTCCCCAGGTAGCTGTTGCTTTCGGAGTACCGGAACCAGTCCAGGTCGACGAGCAGGGTGTGAAACTTCTGCACCGCTTCGATGTTCGGGAACCTCTCGACCCCCCAGCCCAGGTACTGTTCGGAATTCCACCCCGAGAAGCACTCGACGATTTCCTTCCCCCCCACCTTCTTGAGCGCTTTGGCCAGTTGCTTCCTGAGATTGTCCTTCTTGTCGTCGGGAAGCTGGTACCAGGCTTCGGTCGGCTTGAACAGGTAGACTTTATAGATCGGGCGTGCCATGGGCGACCTCCTTGAAATGCATGTCCGCGTACGGGCATGCAGTGTGGTAATCGCGATCGGATCGATAGGGATATTGTAATCCCTTTCCCTCTTTTTGGGTAAAGAAACCTTACCGCAAGGTTGCCCCGCCCCGTCGTCTGCCGCGCCGATGGCCGGGCAAACATCTATATTGCCCTTTATTTATAAGCTGTTTCTGTATATTTCTTGATGTTTTGCTTTAACGGCCGCAAGGACGGATCAATCCCAGGTCGGCTCGGAGAGGCCGCTTCCATGGCACTGCATTCTTCTCGCGTGAAGATGGGACATCCCGCACGCTTGACATTGCGCGGAGACCCGCCCTCGAGCGGGGGTCCCGGAAATGGTCTACGTGTGGGACGTCCCGGTTTTTCCCTCGAGCGGGGGTCCCGGAATGGGAAACGTGCGGGACGTCCCGGTTATGACGCCTACTTCATCATTCTTCTTGCCCCGACAAGGCCCAGCAGCCCGAAACCGAAAAGGAGCAGGGTGGAAGGCTCGGGGATGGGGTTCTGGACGATCATGTTCTGGCCATCGCTATTGATGGCGAGGACCCAGGAGGCACCGGGGACATAGCCCGAAAGGTTTGCGAGCGTATAGGCCTCATAAATGGCCTGGGCATCTTCGTGGAATATCATCCCCGTAGTGCCTGGATCGTATTCCTGCGCGTAGAAGACACCTTCGCTCAGATTGAACTGGTCGGCGCCGTCCTCGAGGATTTCCCACATGGCAAGCTGCGCCTCCGCTTTCTGGGTCGCGCCGTAGTTTTCGGCGATCCATGCCGCGGCGAGGTATCGTGCTACGTCAAGCTCCAGATCACCCAGCTGGCCCGAATCAATGGTATAGAGGGCATACTCCATCGGAGTGGGGTATATGTTTTCAAACACCTGGGTGCAGAAGGCTTCATAGTCGCCAAGGATGTACTCCCCGGCTTCGTACTCGGTCCACGAATTTACTGGATCCAGCGTCGAGCCGTCAAACGACACGCTGTAGTTCAGGGACCAGTTTGCGTATCCTCCGCCTCCATTGGCTACGCTGTGAAACGGGTAGTCCCACGATCCCGACATCAGGAAGGTGCCGATGGTTCCGGCACTCGCGACGCCGGGGAAGAGAAAAATCAACGACGCAAAAACCGCCACTGCCCATGCCTTTTTCATTGCCCTTCCCCCTTATCTTGATTTCCGGGACGCCCCCTGTTCCCGATTTCCGCAAGCCCCCCGCCCTCGAGCGCCGGCCCCGAAAATGGTAAACGTGTGGGACGTCCCGGTTTTTCCTACTTTTTGGCCAGGGCGTTGCGGATGAGGCCGATGATGGCCATGAACACGCCGCCGCCGACTCCGCCTCCCAGGATGCTGCCGATGATGCCCCCCAGGTCCATGCCGCCGCCGGCCGCGCCCATCCCCAGCAATCCGAGCAGCTGGCCGCCCAGCCCGCCCCCCAGGATGCCGACGATGGAATTGCCCAGGGTCCCCAGGGAATATTTCTTCATGACCGAGCCGGCGACGTTGCCGCCCACGGCCCCGCAAATCAGCTGAACGATCAAAGGTAACAGATTGCCCATGGTCTTCCTCCCGGTTCCTTGTGGTTGTGGGTCCATGGCGGTGCGGCGCGCCTCCGGTCCGGGACGCGCGCCGCGCGCCGACTATTTTGCGGTGACTCTCAGGTCGATTCTCCGGTTGTTCTGCCGGCCCTCTTCGGTGGCGTTGTCTGCGACCGGGTAGCTTTCGCCATACCCTTCAGCCTGCAGCCGCACCGGGTCGATCCCCATCCGGATCATCTCCTGCATGGTGTTTTCCGCCCGGCGCTGGGAAAGTTCGAGGTTCGAGACCGGGTCCCCGGTATTGTCGGTGTACCCTCCGATCTTCAGCCTTGTCGCCGGGTAGGCTTTCAGGATCTCCACGATGTTTTTGAGCTGTTCGGCCGAGGAAGGCTTGAGTGTCGCGCTCCCCGTCTCGAATTCCAGCCGGTCGAAGGTGAACCAGGTCGTCTCGTCGAGGGGCCTCGCCGTGTCCTCGATGAAATCGACCAGTTTCTTCTCGACGCCGAACTCGGGGACGTTGAGCTCGATCCCGGAGGGGAGCCGGACCATCAGGAATCTGCCCAGTCTGTCTACGGCCTCGCCGATCCCGGCCGCGCCCTTTTCCGCCGAATCCCGAACGGGGGCGCAGCTCTTGAACGCGAAATAGAGGATGCCGGCCAGAATGAGGAGGGGGATGAGCCATTTCCAGACGGAAGGCTCCGGGTGCTCGGGCGGCTCCGGCGGGGCGAAAGCCGTCATCCCCAGGGCGCCGCTCAGTCCTGCGGGGATGAGGTCCTTCAAAAATCCCGCCTGTCCGGCCAGGAGGCTGCCGAGCCCCGTGGCGTCGAGGTTGGAACTCTGGACCCGTTTTCCCAGCAGCCCCAGAACGGCGGGGGCGACCAGGCGCGTGAGCGAAGCGGCCGCCTCCTTGCCCAGCCCCCCGGCTCCCGCGATCCAGTCGAGCACCCTGGGACCCCGGGTGCCCAGGATCCCGTCAAGCAGGCCCGCCCCCGAAGCCATCATCTCCCTGGTGGCCTCGCCGCCCGAAAACGCCGAGGACAACCCCTTCAGGGTGTCGGCGCCGTACCCCCCTTTCCGAATCATGTCGAGGATCTCGGAAGCCCCCTGGGAGGTGGAGCCCTTGTTCACCAGTGCCCCCAGGAGCGCGGGGAATATGGCGCTCAACCCGGATTGGATCTTGTCCGCATCGAGACCGATGAACGCGACGAGCTTGCCCACGACCTCTTCGCTGAATTCATTCTTCAATAATTCGACAATGTTCACCGCCATTACATAGCCCTCCCTGGCTGAATCGGCTCGGTCCGGCCCCCTCCCGGTTTTTCCGGGCAGGGGGCCCGATCGGCTTCATGCTGCCCTAATAACGGATGGCCGCCTCCAGGCGGGCCGCCTGCGCGATCCATTTCGACACCGCGGCCGCTCCCGGCGAAACGCGGCAAAGCCGCTTCCGGGCGTTGACCTCGGCCATCCTGGCGGCGAGGTTTTCGGGCACGCGGTGTTTCAGCTCCATCACCGTGTCCACGCCGGACGCCTCCAGGAGCTCGGCAAACTGGCGCCCTATTCCCGAAATCCGCATCAGGTCGGCGTGGTTGGCCCACTTCAGCAGCTGCTCGGCACTGATGCCGGTCCTGGAACTCAGCGCTTGGCGGTCCTTCGGGCTCCCGCACGACTCCAGCAGGGACGACGTCGTGTTCACCCCCGCCTCGGTCAGCTTGAGCGCAAAAACCGGCCCGATCCCTTCGATCTGTTCAATCTTGTATGCCATATCACGATCCTCCAGAGCGGGGCGCCGTGCGGCGCCGTTTCGCATAAGCCTGAATGAATGAGGTCCGACGATATCCGCGCCTCCTGCTGGTTTAGACCGGCCGGTCCATGGAAAGTCACACGAAAATTTCGGATCCATGATGTGACTTGCCCGGAGCGGGGCGGTCCAAGCAAGGGTGGCGGGCAACGGCCGGGAGGGAAAGGCCCAGCGGGATGCATAATGCGTTGACCGGCGGCACCCCCCCTAGTATCCTGAGCCCGACCATACGGGGGGCTGGTGTGAGCGATTCGTCAAAGCCCGAGCAGGAGCTGCTGGAGAGCGCGCGCAGGGCCGGCGAGGGGGATTACCGCGCGTTCGAACAGCTGGTGCGCCGCTACCAGAAAAAGGTGATCGCCAATTGCCGCTTCCTGACGCATAGCCCCGACTCCGCCGAGGACCTGGCCCAGGAAGTGTTCGTGAAGGCCTATTTCGGGCTCGCGCGTTACGAGGGGCGTTCGGCTTTCAGCACCTGGCTGCAGCGCATCAAGATCAACCATTGTTTCAACTACCTGAAGAAGCAGCGCGGGAAGACCTTCGTCGATATCGAGGACATGCAAACCCGGACCCCGGTCGAGCTGGTGCGACAGCCGGAAGCGGAGCGGGCCCTGATCTCCGCCGGGCAGCGGGAGCGCATCGTCCAGGTCCTCGACGCGATGCCCGACAGTCTCCGGATCGCCGTGATCCTCCGGGACATGGACCAGATGTCCTACGAGGAGGTGGCCGGGGCGATGGGCATCAGCCTGGCCGCGGTAAAGATGCGGATCAAGCGGGGGCGCGAAGAGTTCCGGCGCAGGTTCCGAGAGTTGAACGGGGGGATGGATCCCGCGTTCGTCCGCCATCAACATTGACCGGTTTCAGGAAACCATGGACTTCGATCCGACTTCCCGCACACCCGGGCCCGATGACGAGGACGAACCGATCGAGGCGCTCTCGGAGCTCGGCCTGGAAGCGTCCGGCGGCTTCTGGGCCAGGGTGCGGAAAAAGATCGACCGGCGCGTCTCGGCCGGCCACGTGGCGTCGTTCGCCTGGGATCTGCCCAGGCTGGTTTTCATCGAATTCCTGGAAATGGTCTTCAGCCTGTTTCCCGCGGCGAAGGACCGAAAAGGAGGCCCCCGGTGAAAGAGAAACTCGTTGCGTCTTTTCAGGGACTGCTCGACACGGTTGCCGGAGCGGCCCCCAAGGTCCTGCTGGGCATTCTGTTCCTCTTCATCGCCGTCCTGGTGGCCAAGGGGATCGAGAAGCTGTTGCGGATGCTGCTCGTGCGGGTCCGGCTGGACACCCTGGTGCAGCAGACGGGGCTCGACAGGACGCTCCGGAGCATCGGGATCCGCCAGAAGCTCGACTTCTTCATCCCCCGCCTGGTGTACTACCTCATCCTCTGCCTCCTGGCCAAGACCCTGGCCGACTCCCTCGGCCTGACGGCGATTTCGGAGGCGCTCGGGGCCTTCTTCTCCTACCTGCCGAACCTGATCGCGGCGTTCCTGCTCCTGTTGCTCGGCAGCGCCGTTTCCCAGTTCGTGGGCACCACCGTGCGCCAGGCGGCGGAGAACGCCGGCCTCGACTTCGCCTCGGCGCTCGGGCGCCTCGTCTCGGGCCTCCTTTTCTTCATCATCGCCGTGATGGCGGTGTCCCAGCTCAAGGTCGACACCGAGATGCTGCGCCTGGTCACGGCCATCGTGCTCGCGGCGGGCGCCCTGGCCTTCGGGATCTCCTTCGGCCTGGGCGCGCGGGACATCGTCCGCAACATCCTCGCGGGCTTCTACGCCCGCAAATTCCTCGAGGTGGGCAAGCCGCTCGAAATCGTCGGCCAGAAGGGGACCCTGCGGGCCATCACCGCCACCCACGCCCTCCTCGATTCGGAGGAGCGGAGCATCAGCGTATCCAACTCCCGCCTGCTGGATGAAATCAGCAAGCAGTAAGGGGGCGGTTCCGGGAGGGCGGCGGGGGCCCGCCCTCCCGGCCCCTCCCGCGCCTGCCGCACCATGGCGCTAGGGAAAACGGCCGGAGTCTGCTATAACGGTTCGGAATTTTTCCCGGGCGGGCGGACGCCCTGAGGCCCGCGAGACCCGGCGGAAAGGAAGACCATGACGGGCGCCGTCCCCATCTCGGAATCGACTGAAAGGCCCCCCCCCTACGCGTGGACCATCCTCCTGGTGCTGTGCGTCGCCAGCGTGGCATCCTCGCTCAACCAGTTCAAGGTGCCGCCGGTCCTGCCCGTCCTGATCCGGGATTTCCACCTGAGCCTCGGCAACGCCGGCATGCTGATGTCGGCCTTCTCGGTGACCGGCCTGCTCCTGGCCCTGCCGGCAGGCTTCATTTTGCAGCGCCTGGGCCCCAAGGCCACCGGCCTGATCGCGGTGGGCGCCGTCTCCTTCGGCTCGGTCCTCGGGACGTTCAGCGCCACGGTGCCCCTGATGCTGGCCAGCCGCTTCATCGAGGGGGCGGGCCTCGGCCTGATCACCATCGTGGCGCCGGCCGCCATCGCCCTCTGGTTCCCGGAGGCGCGGCGCGGCACCCCCCTGGGGATATGGACGACGTGCATGCCTTTCGGGAACATCCTCACCCTCAACCTGGCGCCCTGGCTCTCTTCGCTCGGCGGCTGGCAGCTGGTGTGGAAGGTCGGCGCGCTCTTTTCCCTGGCCGCCTTCGTCCTCTTCTGGTTCCTTTTCCGCATGCCCGGTCAGCAGGCGGCAGGCGCGAAACCCCAGGACCGCGGGGAGGGCGGCGTCCTGTCGGGCTACGGGAGGGCGATGCTGAACCTCGCCCTCTGGCTGATCGCCCTGCAGTTCGTCTGCTACAACGTGGTCTGCCTGGCGCTCGGCACCTATTTCCCCACCTTCCTCAATTCGGTCCGCGGGTATCCGTTGTCGACGGCCGCCTTCATCGTCAGCCTGAGCACGATCACGGCCCTGTTTTCGCAACCCCTCGGCGGCTGGCTCTCCGACCGGCTGGGGATGCGCCGGCGCCTGATAGCGGTCTCCTCGCTCCTCATGGCCCCGATCTGCTTCTCTCTCTTCCTGGCGACCGGGTGGCTGGTCCCGGCCCTGATGATCACCTTCGGCCTCGTGGCCGGGACCATCGTGCCGGCGACTTTCGCCGCCGTGCCGGAAGTGATGGCGTCGCGCCGGATGGCGGGTTCGGGGATGGCGGTGCTGGCCCTGGGTCAGAACCTGGGGATGTTCGTCGGCCCGATCCTCTTCGGGAAACTGGCGGACGCGGCCGGCTGGACGGGGGCCGGGTTCATGCTGGTCCCGGTGTGCGTCCTCGCCGCCGCCGCCGTCTGGCTGGCAAGATTCCGCTGACCCGGGTGCGCGTCCATGACGACGCGCGGAGATCATCATGGGCAAGAAACCGGTTTTCCTCGGCTTGTTTCTCATCCTCCTCGCTTCTCCCCTGGCGGCGAGGGTCGAACTGCCGCCGCTCCTCGGCGACGGCGCCGTGATCCAGCGCGGGGAGCCCGTCGTCGTGTGGGGGTGGAGCGAGCCCGGGGCGGAGGTCACGGTCCGCTTCGCGGGAGAGGCCCGGACCGTGCACGGCGACGGGCGGGGCGCCTGGCGCGCGGAGTTCGCGGCGCGGGAAGCGGGTGGGCCCCATGCGCTCGAAATCAGCTCCGGCGCCGAGACCTTGTCCGTCAGGGACATCCTGGTCGGCGACGTGTGGCTCTGCTCCGGCCAGTCCAACATGGAGTGGGTGCTGCGTAACGCCGAGGGCGCGGCCGAAGATATCGCAGCATCGGAAAACACGAACATCCGCCACTTCCTCGTCCCCCACTCCTGGGCCGCTCTCCCGTCCGACCGGCTGGCGGGCGGAAGCTGGAAGGCCGCGCACCCGGCGTCCGCGGGGGATTTCACGGCGATCGGCTATTACTTCGCCCGCAGGGTCCAGGCGGAGACCGGGCTCCCGATCGGCCTCCTCCACTCCTCCTGGGGCGGGGCCAACATCGAGTCGTGGATGAGCCCCGAAGCGCTGGGCGAGAGCCCGGAGGAGTCCCATGCGCGCATCGGCCGACTGGAGGCCGAGGCCGAAAAGCGCGCGGCCGCCCTCCGGGAGAAGTTCCGCCGCTGGCCCGGCGCGGTCACCGACGGGGTGGAAGCGGCCGCCGCCGACTGGAGCGCCGCCATCCTGGACGAAAGCGGCTGGATGGAGCTTTCGGCGCCGATGCTCTGGGAGAGCCAGGGATTCGACGGCGTCGACGGCGTCGTCTGGTACCGGAAGAAGTTTTCCCTCGATGCCCGCCAGGCGTCCGGCGGCGTCCGGCTCCACCTGGCCCGGATCGACGACAGCGACACGACCTGGGTCAACGGGCACAGGGTCGGCGCGACGGAGCGGTACGACCAGGTCCGCAGCTACGCGGTCCCGGCGGAATTCCTGCAGCCGGGAGACAACGTGATCGCCGTCCGCGTCACGGACACCGGCGGGGGGGGCGGGATCTATTCCGATGCCGGCCTGCTTTACGTCGAGGCCCCGGACGGGGCAAGAATCCCGCTGGCGGGAAAATGGAAAGCGAGGCCCGACAGGGTCACGATCCCGGCCGAGATCAACGCCAACCACACCCCGAGCGCACTCTACAACAAGATGATCCACCCGCTCATCCCCTTCCCCGTCAAAGGGGTGCTCTGGTACCAGGGGGAATCGAACGCCGACGACGCCGGGGAGGCGGTCCGGTACCGGGAGCAGTTCAAAAATTTCATCACCGACCTGCGCCGGCTCTGGCGCCGGCCCGGACTGGCGTTCTACTGGGTGCAGCTGGCCAACTGGATCTCGGGAGGAGACACCCCGGACTCGAGCCCATGGGCGCTGCTGCGCGAGGCCCAGACCGCGGCCCTGGAGCTTCCGAACACGGGACAGGCCGTCACCATCGATATCGGCGACCCCCGCGACATCCACCCGAAAGACAAGAAAACGGTCGGCACGCGCCTGGCCCTGATCGCGCTCCATAAAACCTACGGCAAAACGGACGTCGGTTATGTCGGCCCGCTCCCGGAAAAGGCCACGAGCGAGGGGGCGGCCGTCCGCATCGGGTTCAGCTCCGCGGCGCCCGCACCCGCCGCGCGCGGAGGCGCGCCCCTTCTGGGCTTCGAGCTGGCGGGGAAGGACGGGAAGCACGCGCCGGCCGACGCCAGGATCGAGGGACGCACCGTGGTCGTCGCCAGCCCCGCCGTCCCGCGCCCGGTGTCGGTGCGCTACGCCTGGAAGGACAATCCCGAAGACGCCAACCTGGCCGGGGACAACGGCCTCCCCGCCGGTCCCTTCAGGATGACGCTGACCGATTAGGGGCGCCCCTGTCTAGGCCCTCAGGGTGCGCCAGGTGAGCCAGCCGGAGAGGCCGAGCGCAAGAGCGGCGGACACCCAGGCTACTGCCAGGGGATCGGGATCGCGCAAAACGACCATGCTCAGGACCGCCGTCACCGCTCCCAGCGTCACCGGACCGAAAAAATCACCGGGCTCCAGCCGGACCCTGCCTCCCACCGTCGAAGGAGTGGACCGCCGCACCGCCAGGCCCTGTCGACCCACACGTTCGCCGAATCCGGGGGGGGGCTGCCATGAAGGTTGCTCCTCCAGCGTCCGGTCGATCCGGGCATAGAGCGCCTGCACCTCCCTGCACTCCGGACATCGGGCCAGATGGGTGCGGACCCGGGGGGACAGCCTCCCGGCCCGGGGGTCAAGAGCCAGTTCTTTCTGAACGTGTCTGCATCGCATAAAGGATCTTTTCCTTCAGCATCTTCTTGCCGCGAAAAACATGGGTTTTCAAGGTACCCGGCGGTATACCCATCATGGCCGCGACCGTGCGGCCATCCAGTTCCTCCATCGCCGTGTACTGGAGGGCCAGCCGGTAGGTTTCCGGCAGCCGCGCCATTTCCCGCCGAACCAGGGCCCCCATTTCCTCCTGCGCCAGTTCGTCCTCCGGGGTGGGAAGATCCGCGGCGAACCCCCCATGGAATTCCGGTTGGTCAGGGAGCGCTTCCTCGCGCCGCCTGGAGCATCGGCGCAGGTGATCGATCGCCACGCGGTGGGCGATCGTGTAGATCCAGGTGGACAGCTTTCCCCGGCTGTCGAAATACGCGAGGGCCCGAAACACCCTCAGGAAGGTCTCCTGGGCCAGGTCCTCGACGACCCCGTCGTCCCCCGTAGCCCGCCATATCACCGTCCCGACCATGCGCGCATAGTCATTCACGAGCCGCGCGGCCGCCGCCTGGTCGCCCGACAGGACCTCGTCGACCAGCGCCTGCTCGTTATCGTCCACGGCATCCCGTCCCGGCCATATCCCATGATACGCCCGTGGCGGCGGCCGGTTTCAACCGATTGTTGAAACCGCCGCGCGGATCGCGTCGTCGTATGGAGTTGCGGGGGACAGTGAACAATCGGAATATCGAAAAGGAGAGATCATGCCCATCGAAACATTGGCACCGCCGTTTGGAGAAATCATTCCGATCGTGGCCATCGTGTTCGGAATCGGGGTGGCTTTCTGGGCCATCTACTGGGATTACCGGGGCAAACAATTGAAGTACCGCGAACGCGAACTGATGATCGAGCGCGGGATGACGCCGCCCGAAATCGAACCCGTCAAGAAACCTCTGACAGCGGAGACCTGCCTGCGCCGGGGACTGATCCTGCTGTTTCTCGGGATGGGGTTCGGCGCCGTCACCGTGATCAGTCACTATTCCGGAGGAAGCGCCTCCTTCGGGGCGCTGTTCGCCACGGCCGCCTGTATCGTCGGATTCCTGGGGATCGGGTTCCTCGTCTACTGGGCCGTCGCCAGGAAAGGGGCTTCCCGGTAAAGGGGAAAAGCGGCGGATTTTGCCTTACACCGGCGCGGTGAATTCCATGTCGGCGGCGCGGCGCGGGAGTGTTCCCCGGATGATCCGGGCGAGGATGCCGTTGACGACCAGGGCGGCGGCCAGCCAGGCGGAGTACCCCGCGTAGCCTCCATACCCGACCGCGGTGACGATCCCCATGGGAACGCACATCACGATGATCGACAGGATGACCAGGACGAAGATATAAAGGGTGCGCTGCCCCGTTTTCGGCGGCTGGGAAAACGGGATGCGCGGATACATGAGGGTCAGGATCCTGGTCTGGATCACCATGATGGAGTAGATCACCAGGCAGTGCAGCACGGCGTGCAGGGCGCTGCCGAAATACCAGGTGAAGATGCCGGCCAGCAGAAGGGTGAAGGGGAGGCAGAACCAGACCAGGGCGTACCGGGCCGGGGAAAGGATGATGCGCGCCCGGTCGGCGGGCGAGGCGTAGAACACCCAGGCGCTGCGGTAGGCGTCGCTGTTCACGGTCCCGAGAGTGATCATGTAGGGGAACAGCGCCGCGGCGATATAGAGCAGGGAGCCCCCGGCCGCCGCATCCCCCGGCGGCCCCAGGAACGGGTCGGGCGTCATCCTCCCTTCCGAGACGGCGAGAAACACGTAAATGGCCGTAAGGGGGACTATCGACAGGATCGACATCTTGAAGCGGTTGTCGTATTTGAACTGCTTCCGGATCAGCGTCCAGACGGCCCGGTCCTCGCTCGCCGCGACGAGGCCGAGCAGGCGGGAACCCCACCCGCTTCCCCCGCTCTTTCTGAGCGGCTCGTCCCGCCCGACCGTGTCGGCCAGCGTTCCCGCATACTCGAGCGACAGTTTGGACATGGCGGCCCGGAAGGCCGCCGCCAGGAGCAGGAGGGCGAACAGGGAGGCAGCGGCGTCCCTCGGGGCGGCTTCCCCCGCCAGGAGCTTGACGATGGCCGCGAACCACGCCGGCGGCGCCAGGTAGACCCAGCCGGAACCGAATCCGGGAATGGCCGACAGGGCGCGCCCCTCGAGCAGCCTCGGCGCGACGAAGTATCCGAGGTACACGACGAGCGTCAGCGCCAGGTTCGCGTATGCCAGCACCCGCTGCATCGCCTCCCGGTCGACGATCCTCAGCAGGAGGGCGTACAGGAGCACCAGCGACAGTCCCATGGCGGTCGCGGCCAGCGCCCCCGCGGCCAGGAACCCGGGAAGGAGGAGCGGGTTCCGGTTGGCGACGGCCGAGGCGATCGCCGGCGGCAGGTAGAGGAGCAGACCGAGCGCGTTGACGTAGGCGAGGAGGTGGATCATCTTCGCGGCGAAGAAGGTCTTCGAACCGACGGGGAGGGCGGCGATGATGGGATAGTCGTCCGGGCGCAGGATCAGGTTGGAAAATTCGAGCAGCACGGTCATGGTCAGAAAGACCGCCATAGTGGAAAAGACGAGGAAGGCGGCCGTGAAGGGCTCCCGGACGACGAAGACCACGGCGCCGAGGCCCAGCCCGATGAAGAGCTTGAGCGCCATGACCGCCAGGATCGGCGGCACTTTCCCCGACCCGCCCCCGGACGGGTCCATCGGGTTCCCGGAACCGCGCAGGTCGGTCTTCCAGGCCGCGCGGAGGAGCGCCTGCAGTTGCCGCCGGTCGATTCTCGACTCCGACAGGGCGCTCATGGTTCCCGGCCCCCGATGGCGTCCAGGATCCCGAGCGCCTGCGACTCGATGTCCACGGCCCCCGTCAGCCGGCTGAAGGCGCCGCCGAGGCTGTCCGTTTCCGTCCCGGCCATGATCTCGCCCGGCGTCCCCTCGATCATCTTGCGGCCCCGGTGGAGGATCATCAGGCGGTCGCACAACCGCTCCACCACCTCCAGGATGTGGGAGCAGAAGATCACGATGCGCCGGTCGCGGACGAATTCGCGGATCAGCCGGCGGATCACCGACTGGACGTTGGCGTCGAGCCCCGACATCGGCTCGTCCAGGATCAGCACCCGCGGGTTGTGGATGATGGCGCCGGCCAGCAGCAGCCGCTGCTTCATCCCCTTGGAATACCCGGCGATGCGCTTGTCGGCGGCATCGGCGAGTTCGAGCGCGCCCAGCAGCCGTCTCGCCTGCCCGTCGATCCTGCCCGCATCCATGTGATGCAGGTGGCACACCATCTCCAGGTGCTCCCGCCCGGTCAGGTTCTCGTAGAGGGCGCTCGACTCGGGAACGTACCCGAGGTCGGCTTTCACCTCGAGCGAGCGGCCGACCGCGTCGAGGCCGTTGACGGAGATGGTGCCCGCGTCGGGCCGGAGCATGCCGATCATCATCTTGACGATGGTCGTCTTTCCGGCCCCGTTGGGGCCGAGGAGCCCGAAGATCTCCCCGTCCGCGATTTCGAAAGAGACGTCGTCGACGGCCTTGAGCCGCCCGTAACTTTTTGCCAGGCCGGATATCGTGATCATGGTCCCCCGTCGCCGTATGGCGGCATTTTAGCCGAAGGACGGTTTATTGGATATCGGTTTCCGGCGCCTCCGGGGGTGACAAGGCGGGACCCCATGACCCATAATGCCCGGGCACTCATGTTTCCGACGGGGGTTCGCGTGGCCGTGGTCATCGAAAAAGCGGAGGTGCGGGGGTCCGCGGCGGGCCGGACCCGCCTGGTCGCCACCCTGTCCGGCGACAGGCCCGGCGAGCTGTTCTTCGAGGTCGAGGAGCGTCTCGCCCGGCATTTCCGCCCCGGGCGGGCCGACTGCTTCGTGGCGGCCCTGCTCCCCGAATCGGCCATGCACGGGATCGATATCGTCTCCAGGGTGCCCGTGGGCGAGCGGCTCCTCTTCCAGCTGAATACTTTCCTGTGCCCGGTCCTCGCGACCGTCTATGGGGCACGCACGATCAAAATCACCGCTCCCCTGGCCGCGGAGAATACCGCCGCGGCCGGCGCGGTGGGGACCGGGATCACCTGCGGAGTCGACAGCCTCTACACCGTCGCCCGGTATTCGCACACTTCGTTCCCCCGCCACGACCTCACCCACCTCTGCCTTTTCAATGTCGGGAGCCACCATATCGGCGCGGACGATCCCGAAGAGCTGGAGGAGTTCCGGACGGACCTGGCCCGGCGTTTCTGCACGGAATACGGCTACGAATTCCTGAGCGTCGAATCGAATGTCCATGAGTTCGCGCCCCGTTACGCCCGCTATTATTCGGTGTTGAACGCCGCGGCGGCGCTCTCGCTCCCCGGACTCTTTACCCGGTACTACAGCTCGTCAGGATACGCGCTCGCAGGATTCAGCCTGAGCGCGGTCGACCTCGCCCATTTCGAGACCTTCATCCTCGACGCCCTTTCAACCGGGACGCTCGGGTTCTACAGCACCGGCTCCGAGCGGTCCCGCCTTGAAAAGGTGCGGACGCTGGTCGATTACGCTCCGAGTCACCGATACCTGAACGTGTGCAACACCCGCCGGCGCAATTGCGGCGTGTGCGTCAAGTGCCTGCGCACCCTCTACGCCCTGGACATCCTGGGGGCGCTCGACCGATACGGCGAGGTGTTCGACCTCGATCGGTACCGGCGGCGTCACTCCCGCCACCTGGCCGAGTGCTGGGTGCGCAAGGTCCTGGCCCGGGACTCCTATTGCCGCGAAATGTGGCCCGGACTGCGGAAGAAGTACGGCTTTCCCTGGACCAGGGTGCTCCAGGAGATTTTTCGCTTCATCCGTTCCCGCCTCGGGATCTATTCCTGGTCCGTCATCCGCCACCGCCTGCGGGGTCGTTAGACAACCGGGGGCTCGATGAACTCCACCGCTTTCCGGCTCCGGCCCCGTGGTATACTCGGCCCACCGGCGCACCATCCGGAAAGGCACCGAAAGAACAGGGGGAGCGATGAAAGGCGGCTACACGGGTAAGATCCTCAGGGTGAACCTGACCGCAAGGTCCATCGGCACCCTCCCCACGGAGAAGTACGAGGAATACGGCGGCGGCCACGGGATGGGGTCCGCCATCTTCTTCGACCTCGTCGGCGCGGAACTCCCCTTCCCGGCCTTCGACCCCCGCAACCTCGTCATCATGATGGCGCACCCGTTCGCCGGCACCTCGGTGCCCGCCTCGGGCCGGTGCGAGGTGCAGGGGCTCGGCCCCATGCTCCACCCGGTCGAATGGTTCGCGCACAGCAATTTCGGGGGCCGCTTCACCTCCCAGCTCAAATTCGCCGGTTGGGACGGCATCGTGATCGAAGGGGCGGCCGACGCCCCCGTCTGGATCAACATCGTCGACGACCGGGTCGTGATCGAGAGCGCCGCCGGCATCTGGGGGATGGACACCTGGGACGCGCAGCAGGAGATCTCCCGGCGCGTCGTGCCCGGTCTCAGGCGGGGTGAGTGGGCGGCGCTCGACCACGGACAGACCACCCAGGTCCCGGCCGTGGTCTGTTGCGGCCCGGCGGGGGAGAACGGGAGCCGCATCGGGGCGCTCCTGCACGGTCCCGGTTCCCAGGCCGCGCTCGGCGGCTTCGGGGGGGTCTTCGGCTCCAAGCGCCTCAAGGCCGTCAGCGTCATCGGCACCGGCGGCGCGCCCGTCGCCGACCCCCGCGCCTTCATGGACGCCCGGCTCTGGTTCCGCCGCTTCCAGTACGACGTGGACGACCCGCGGCGCAAGGAGATGACGGGGGGGATGTTCTTCTGGGTGAACGGCTCCCCCGCGGGGGCCAACGTGACCAACAACCCCTACTTCGATCCCAAGGTCCTCCCCCTGGTCCCCAGCCGCGCCGCCGCCTGCGCCTCCTGCCCCAGGGGGTGCCGCCAGCGCCTGGCGAGCGCCGACAGCAACGAGTCGGTGTGCGCCGGCGCCGCGGCCGTCCGGCTCGAGGGGGCCAGCCCCAAGCTCACCCGCCAGGGGAACGACCTGATGCAGAAACTGGGCCTCGGCCACTGGCAGTTCATGTGGATGCAGTCGTACGTCCACGATCTCTACCAGCGGGGCCTGCTGGGCAAAGGAAAAAAAATCGAGTCCGACCTGCCGATGGACCGGTACGGCACCATGGGGTTTCTGGACCTGTTCATGCGCCAGATCTCGGACCGCGAGGGGATCGGCGCCGACCTGGCCGAGGGGCTGGCGCGGGCGGCGATCCGGTGGGGCACCTACGACCAGGACATGAAGAGCGGCGCCCTGAACCTCGCCTACTGGGGGACGGTGGACCACTACGACCCCAGGGTCGAGGCCGAATGGGGCTTCGGCTCCCTCATGGGGGAGCGCGACCTGATGCTGCACAACATCGCCAACTACCCCCTTCACTGGACCCCGGTCGCCTTCCAGATGGCGGGGGAGGAGCCCTACCTCGGGGCGGAGGAGGCGGTCCGGATCACGGCCGACGCCATGGTCCCCTACCAGGGGGACCCCTTCATGCTCGACTACGGCGACGGGCCTACCGGCATATACTCCGAGCACAAGGTCAAGCAGGTCGCCTGGGTCAAGCACTACGAGAAATTCTGGATCGGCTCCAACGGCTTCTGCGGCTGGATGTGGCCCATGTGTTTCACCAACAACTCCCCCGACGGCAGGGGCCCGACGCCGGAGGCCGAACCGCGCTTCTTCAACGCCGTCACCGGAAAAAACCTCACCTTCGCCGACGGCATGGAACTGGGGCGCAGGATCTTCACCCTGGACCGCGCGATCTGGACGCTGCAGGGGCGTCACCGGGACATGGAAGTGTTCCCCGAGTACATCTACGAACAGGGCTCCAAGGGCGCGCTCCTGCCGATGTACGACGACGGCGCCAAAAAATGGACCTACGCGACCGGCGAGGGGCGCCGGCTCGACCGAGCCCGGTTCGAACAGTGGAAGACGAAGTTCTACAAGTTCGAGGGCTTCGGCGTCGAAAGCGGCCGCCCGACGCGCGCGACGCTCGAGGACCTCGGCCTCAAAAAAGTGGCCGACCTCCTGCAGAAGCGGGACAAGCTCGGTTAGGGGCAGCGGCCGGCCGTGAAGCCGAAACTCCTCTTCTGCAACGTGGACGTCGACACCGACCTGGCCTCCGTCCGGTCGGCCCGGCAGCGGCAGTCGTGCCTCGACGCCCGCTTCTACTTCCTCCCCTGCGGCGGCCCGGAGGACAGGATCCTGCTCGACGCCGCCGCGCCCGAACCCTACCGGTCCTACCTGTCCGGGCTCGGCCTCGGCCTGCCCGGGGCGTGCTCCGAAGGAGAGGGCCTCCCGGGCTACGCCGCTTTCCCCTGGGGGTGGAGCCGGTCGGCCATCGACCGTTTCAGGCGGCACGGCGCCGATCTCCGCCACCCGCCGCTCGAGGCCGTCCGGGCCGTCAACAACCGCCGCTTCTGCCACGAGGCGGCCAGGGGCCACGGGCTGGGGATCGAGGGGTCGGTCCTGTGCGCCTCGGCCGCCCAGGCCCGGGCCCATATCCGCGCCTCCCGCACCTTCCCCCTGGTCCTCAAACCGGAGCACGGCAACGCCGGGATCGGCCTAGTCATCGTCGGCTCGCCCGGCGAGGCCGACGCCGTCGACCGGATCTATTCCCGCCCGGGCTCGTCGGCCGTCATCGAACCCTGGGTCGACCGCTCGGCCGACCTCTCCTCCAGGATGGAACTGGACCGATCGGGCCGGGTCGTCGCCCTCACCCACCACCGCGCCCTGGTCAACCGGGCGGGGGTCTATTTCGGGAACCTGCTCCTTCCCGAAGATCCGGTCCTGGCCCGGTGCCGGCACAGGATGGAGGAAGGGGCGACCATCGTCGCGCGCGGCCTTCACGCGGCCGGGTATTTCGGCCCCGCGGGGCTCGACTGGGTCGTCCACACGATCGATGGCACGGAACGCTGCGCCCTGGTTGATGTCAACGCCCGGCAGCCGATGAGCCTCCTGGCCTACAGCCTGCGCGACCGGCTGGCGCCGGGCAGGGCGTGCCTGCTGCTCTTCGCGCCGCGCCGCCGCCACCCCGCCCTGACCGATTACGCCTCGTGGCACCGGCGCCTGGAAAAATACGCCTTCGACCCGGGGCGCGGGACCGGTATCCTGCTCTTTACGCCCCTCTCCTATACCGCGGGAGGGACCCGGTACCGCCCCCTGCGGCACGGGTTCTTCATCGCCGCGGATACGGGGGAGGAACTCGGGGATTACGGCCGGCACCTCAGGAACGCATTCAAAACGGACTGAACGTCATGGCTTCACCGTCCAGGAACTGCCTCGTCATCTGCGGCCCCACCGCATCCGGGAAGACGGCCCTGGGCGTCGCCCTGGCCCTGGAATTCGGGGGCGAAATCCTCTCGGCCGACTCCCGGCAGGTCTACCGGGGGATGGACATCGGGACCGGAAAAGACCTCGACGAATACGACACCCCCCGCGGAGCCGTTCCCTATCACCTGATCGACATCCGCGCGCCGGGGGAGATCTACACCCTCCACCATTACCAGCGCGACTTTTATGCCGCCTTCCGCGACATCCGCGCGAGGGCCCGCCTCCCGGTCGTGGTCGGCGGCACCGGGCTCTATATCGAAGCGGTGCTCCGGCGATACCGCATCCCCAACGTCCCGGAAGACCCGGAATTGCGGGAAGGGCTGATGCGCGCCGGCGCCGACGACCTGCTCCTGCGACTCCGGGAACTCGATCCCGCCCTGTACCGCAGCACCGACCGGAGCAGCAAAAAGCGGGTGGTGCGCGCGCTCGAGGTCGCGCTGTACGCCCGCGGGCACGAGATCGAGTGGGGCGATGAGAACCCGCCCCCGATCGAGCCCCTGGTCCTGGCCGTCCGCTGGCCCCGGCATGAACTCCGTGCCCGGATCGACCGCCGCCTCGGGGAGCGCCTCGCCGGCGGCATGATCGATGAAGTGGAGCGGATTCTGCGGAGCGGCATCCGGCGCGACCGGTTCGACCTCTTCGGCATGGAGTACCGCCACGTCGCCGCCTACCTCGACGGCACCGTTTCCCGCCGGGAGATGGAGCAGAACCTGCGCCGTGCGATCCATCAACTGGCCAAGCGCCAGGAAACCTGGTTCCGGGGGATGGAGCGCCGCGGCATTCCCCTCTACTGGATCGATCGGGCCGACGCGGCGCGGGCCGCGGACATCGTCCGGAAGTCGGGCGCACAATCATCCTGAAGGAGGCTTCATGCGCGTCGTCAACCCCACCACCGAAGAAAGCTCAGAAATCCCCGAAACCCCCGTGGGCGACATCCCCCGGCAGCTCGGGCTCGCCCGGGAAACCGCGGAACCCTGGGGCCTCATGCCGGCGGCCGAACGCGCCGCGGTGCTGCTGCCGCTGGCGGACGCCCTGGAGGCGAACGAGGAGGGGCTGGCCCGGCTGATGGCCGAAGACATGGGCAAGCCGCTGGCCACCGGGCGCAAGGAGGCCCTGCGCACGGCCGGGGGGATCCGCTACCTGTGCCGGACGGCTCCGGAGTGGCTGGCGCCCGAGGTCACGGACGCGGGACCCGAAGCGGGTTACACGGAGTTCGCCCCGCTGGGGGTGGTGGGCGTCATCACCCCCTGGAACGGCCCCCTCTGGCTGTCGACCGTCAGCCTCCTCTCCGCCCTCCTCCCCGGCAACGGGGCGCTCTACAAGCCCTCCGAACACAGCCTGCGCACCGGGTTGGCGCTCGCCCGCCATATCCGGGAGCTTCCCGGGCTCCCCGCCGGGCTGGTCCAGCTGGTCGTGGGGGGGAAGGACCACGGCCGCGCCGTAGTGGAGTCCGATGTGTCGATGGTGGCCCTGGTCGGGTCGACGGCCGCGGGAAAGGAGATCATGAAGGCATGCGCCGCCGGGCTCAAGCGGGTGTCGCTCGAGCTCGGGGGGCTCGATGCGGCGATCGTGCTGCGGGACGCCGATATCCCCGCCGTCGCCAGGAGGATCGTGCGCATCCACTGCGCCAACAGCGGCCAGATCTGCTGCTCCATCAAGCGGGTCTACGTGGAGCGCCCGGCTTATTCCCGCTTCCTCGAGGAGGCGGCGGCGGAAGCGGGAAGGGTGCGGGTCGGGGATCCGAAGGGCGACGTGGACATGGGGCCGCTGGCCGGGGCGTTCCAGCTCGAGAAGGTGGAGGCCGCCCTGGCCGACGCCGTCCGCAGGGGGGCCCGGGTGCTCACCGGGGGGCGGCGCCTCCCGCGCCGCGGTTTCTTCTTCCCCCCCACGGTCCTTGCCGACGTCGGCCCCGAAATGGACCTCATGAACCACGAGCCCTTCGGGCCCCTGCTGCCGGTCGCCCCGGTGGACGACTGGGCCGAGGCGGTGCGCCTGGCCAACGCCACCCGGTACGGGCTGACCGCCTCGATCTGGACGAACGACGTCGCCCTGGCGCGCGCCATCGCCTCCCGGCTCGACGTCGGCGTGGTGGGGTGGAACGCCCACGGCGTCCCCCCGCTGGGCGCCCCGTGGGGAGGGGCCAGGGAGAGCGGCATCGGGCGCACCCGCTCCCGGGAAGGGCTGCGGGAATTCTCGAACGTCAGGTTCGTGAGGATTCCGGCGGTCTGAGGGGAGGAACCGCGCCCCGGGTCAGCGCAACCGCATCCTCTCGAAGCGCGGGCGGGAGACGGTCCAGTAGACGGGGATGCTCAGGGCGCACAGCGTGGAAGCGGTCCGATACATCGCCTCGAAGGACCAGGTGCCCGAGATGTAGCCGCCGGCCAGCATCCCGAGCGACAGCCCCAGGTCGAACCCGACCAGGTAGGTGGAGTTGGCCGTCCCGCGCTGGCTGTGCTCTCCCATGTTGATGTAGAGCGTCTGCAGCGCCGGGAACATCATCCCGAAGCCGACACCGATCGAGAGCCCCGACAGGCAGAAGGCGTAGATGTTGTGAAAGGAGGCGAAAACGAGGAAGGCGACCGCGACGATGGCCATCGCCACCGCGTTCACCAGGTGGATGTGCCCCCTGTCCACCAGGCGCCCGGAGAAGATGCGGGACACCATGATGCCGCCCGCCCAGAAGAGGAAGAAAATCCCCGCGTTCGGGATCTCGATCCTCTTGCCGTACTGGGCGACGAAGGCGCCGATGGTGCCCCAGGCGAAGCAGAGGAGGAGCTGGTTCAGGAAGATGGGCCAGGCAGGAAGCAGGAAGAAGCGGTCGAGCGAAATCTTCTCCCTGGCCACCCTGGGCCGCGCCGGGGCCTTGATCAGCAGAACGGCGACGATCCCCAGAACCCCCATCCCCATGGCGTACCCGAGCAGGGTCTGGAACCCCGCCGTCTGGTAGATGTGGATGGCGATGAAGGGCCCCACCGCCATCGCCACGTTCATGAAGGTGCCGTAATAGCCGATCCCCTCGGCGCGCCGTTCGGTGGGGACGACGTCGATCGCCAGGGTGCTCGAGGAGACCGTGGAACCGCCCCAGGCGAGGCCGTGAAAAAAGCGGATGATCACGAAGAAGAGGACCGTGGTGGCGAAGAAGTACCCGGTGAAGATCGCCACGTAGCAGACGAAGCTGACGAGCAGGATGCTCTTGCGCGAATAGAGGTCGACCAGGAACCCGGAAAAGGGGCGGATGAAGAAAACGGCCAGGGCGTAGGAGGCCAGCACGATCCCCGTCTGCGTCTGCGGCACCCCCAGCTGCTCGGTGATGTAGAGCGGAATGGACGGCATCAGCAGGTTGAACGAGCACGCCATCAGGAAATTGGCGATGCAGACGTTCAGGAAGCCCAGGGTCCATAACGGGGGTCGTTGTTTCGTGGCTTTCATAAGAAGCGTAAGTATGCGGAATCTTCCCTGAGAATGCAAACGGCCGCCCGGGGCGCCGTTACCGGAGGCGGCTCAGGGTGCCGGAGATCTTGTCGAGGTTGAGGCTGCGGGCGGAGGCGTTGAAGATCTCGAAATAGGCTCCCCCTCTCGCGTACAGCTCCCCGTGATTGCCCGTTTCCACCAGGCTCCCTTCCTTCAGGACATGGATCACGTCCGAATCGATGATCTGTGAAATGCTGTGGGAGATGATCACGACCGTCCGGTTCTCCTTGATGGCGTCCAGGCTGTTCTTGATCTGCTCCGTCGCGATGGCGTCCAGGCTGGCCGTGGGCTCGTCGAGGAAGATGATCGGGGGGTCCTTGAGGAACAGCCTCGCGATGGCGATCCGCTGCTGCTGCCCTCCAGAGAGCAGTTGCGCCTCGCTGGCGTACCCCTCCGGCAGCCCGACGATCTGTTCGTGCAGGTAGGCCTGCTTCGCGGCGGCCACGACCTCGCCCTGCGTGGCCTCCATTTTGCCGTAGCGGATGTTTTCTTCGACGGACCCCCTGAAGATGTGGTTCTTCTGCAGCACCAGGCCGATGTTCTTCCTCAGCGCGTGGGTGTCGAACTGCCCGAGGTCCCGCCCGTCGAGCAGGATCCGCCCCCCGCCCGGGGGGTATAGCTTGCAGAGCAGGTTGATGAGCGTGGTTTTGCCCGCCCCGGAGAGGCCGACGAAAGCGACGGTCTTTCCCGCGGGAATGGTCATGCTGACGTCCCGGATGGCCCTCGTGCCGTTGGGATAGCTGAAGTCGACGTGTTCGAGGACGAATTCGCCGCGCGGCTTTTCCGCCGTGAACAGGCCGCTCTCCTCCACCGCGCCGTCGGCGTCGAGGATTTCGAAGAAGCCCTCTGCGTAGGTCAGCGTTTCGTTCATCTGGTCGTAGATGCGGTGCAGCTGGCGGATCGGGGCCGAGACGTTGTTGAAGAGAAGGATGTGAAACATGATGGCGCCGATCGTCATCTGCCGGTCGAGCACCAGGTAGGCGGTGAGGATGATGACGAGGGTGACGCCCACCTGCTCCACGAACGACTTCAGGGCGTCGAAGGTGTAGTTGGTCCTGCGCAGTTTCAACTGGGACCGGATCAGGTTCTGCTGCAGCTGGTACTGCTTGCCGGCCTCGTATTCCTCCCTGACGAAGGATTTGATGACGACGATCGACTCGATGATGTTGAACAGCCCGTTGATCTTGGCCTCGCGCAGCGCCCGCAGGCCGCGCCTGACCCCCCGGAGCATGAAGGCCTGCCGCCAGCTGAGGAGGAAATAGCCGGGCAGGATGATGAAGGCGATCAGGCCGACATAGGCGTTGGCCTGAAACATCAGCACGAGGGCCAGCGCGGAGTTGGCGAACAGGGGCAGGAGTTCGATGAAGATGTTCTGGACGAAGCCCGTCAGGCTCTCCACGCCCCGGTCGATCCTGGTCTGGAGCTTGCCCGTCGCGTTCTCCTCGGAGGTGTAGAACGCGTATTTGTAGGTCAGGATGCGCTCGACGGCGTGCTGCGCCAGCGCACCGGTCAGGTTGACGCGCAGCCTTTCCCCCACCATGCTCTGTCCGTATTTGACGGCGATGTTGGCGAGTTCCTTGAGGAACAGCACCATGGAGATGAACAGGAGCAGGGAGCTGCTCTGGCGGGCGGGGACCCCCTCCCCCAGCAGCCGCTCCACCGTGTCCACGGTGTACCGGAGCACGAGGGGATTGACCTGGGCCGCCAGGGCTCCCAGCGTGGTCAGGATCAGCGACGCCGCTATCAGCCCGCGCCAGGGCCGGACGAAGGGGAAGAGCCGCCGGATGATCTGCCAGATGTTCATCCGGCACAATCTACCACAAAGGGGAGCGCCGCGGCCGGGGAAACCCGGGTCCGCCCCCGTCCCCCGACGGCTTCACCTTGACTCCGGGCGGGCTTTTGCACCAAGATCGTGACGTCGGTCCGTCACCGGCACCCGGCGGCACCTCATCGCAAAGGAAAAGGGATAGTCATGAAAAGGATATTCGCACTGGCGGCCCTCACGCTCCTGCTGGCGGGGCTGGGCTTCCCCTCGTCGCGCACCTCCGCGCTGCTTCGGTACGACCGGCAGATCGACGACCTCCTTGGCAAAATGACGCTCGAGGAAAAGGTGAACATGCTTCACGCCAAGCACATGTTCGTCTCCGCCGGGGTGGAGCGGCTCGGGATCGCCGACCTGAAATACGCCGACGGGCCCTTCGGGGTGCGCGAGGAGATGGAGCCCGACAGCTGGACGCCGCTGGGGTGGCAAAACGACCAGGCCACCTTCTTCCCGACCGGTTCTGCCCTGGCCGCCACCTGGAGCCCCGAGCTGGCCTACGCCTACGGCGCCGCGCTCGGGCGGGAGGCCCGGTTGCGGGGAAAGGACATGATCCTGGCCCCGGCCATCAACATCCAGCGGATCCCCACCGGCGGGAGGACGTTCGAATACCTGAGCGAGGACCCCTTCCTGAGCGCCCGGCTGGCGGTCGGCTATACCCGGGGGGTCCAGGACAACGGGGTGGCCGTCTGCCTGAAGCATTTCGCCCTCAACAACCAGGAGAACAACCGCAGCACGGTCGACGTGATCGTGGGGGAACGCGCCCTGCGCGAGATCTACCTCCCCCCCTTCCGGGCGGCGGTCGAGGAAGCGGACGCCTGGGGGGTCATGGCGGCCTACAACAAGGTCGGGGGGAAATGGTGCGCGGAAAACGATCGGCTCCTCAACCGGATCCTGCGCGACGAGTGGGGTTTCGCCGGCCTGGTCGTCTCCGACTGGGGGGGGACGCACAGCACGGTCGACGCGATCCGGAGCGGCCTGAACGTCGAAATGCCGGGGAAGCAGTTTTTCGGGAAGGCGCTGCTCGACGCGGTAGCCCGTGGGGAAGTCTCCGAGGGGCTCGTCGACCGGCGGGTGCGCGAGGTGCTGCGCGTGAGACTGGCCGTCAAGCCGGTCCCCGACTCCGAGGCGAACCGGGCGGTGACGTCCCAGCCGGCGCAGCAGAAAGTCGCCTACGACGTGGCGGCCAGATCGATCGTGCTGCTGAAAAACGACGGGGTGCTCCCGCTCGAGCTGAAGAACCGGCCGCTCATCGCGGTCATCGGCGCCAACGCCACCCAGGCCATGGCCACGGGGGGCCTGGGCGCGGGGGTAAAGGCCCTGTACGAGGTGACGCCGCTCGAGGGGCTCAAAAACCGGGTCGGCGAAAGGGCGAGGATCGTGCACGCCCGCGGGTACGAGCCGGTCGAGTATGCGGGTTTCGGCGGGTTCAGGAAAAAGGCCCCGGCGGAGTTGGAAAAGGAGGCGCGCGAAAAGGAGCTGCGCGCCGAAGCCCTGGCGCTCGAGGCGATCGAGGCCGCCTCCGGGGCCGACATCGTCCTCTTTGTCGGCGGGAACAACCGCGCCGTCGAAACCGAAGGGAGCGACCGCCGGGACATCTTCCTCCCCTCGGGGCAGGACCGGTTGATCGGCCGGATCGCCGCGGTGAACCCCAACATCGTCACCGTGCTGACGAGCGGCGGCCCCAACGACCTGGGCGTGGTGAACCGGGTATCGAAGGCCCTCGTCCTCTCCTGGTTCAACGGATCGGAGGGGGGGAACGCCCTGGCCGACGTGCTGCTGGGGACGATCTCCCCCTCGGGCCGGCTACCCTTCACCCTCCCGGTGAAGCTCGAAGACTCCCCCGCCTACGCCCTGGGCAACTATCCCCAGGGGGGCCCGGGCTCCGACGTGTTCGCGCGCCTGGTGGCCAAAGCGGAAGCGGCGCCGGCCGCAGAGGCGCGCGAGAAACCCGCAAGGGACCCGAATGCGGCGCATTATTCCGAGGAGTCGCTGGTCGGATACCGCTGGTTCGACACCCGGAAGATCCCGGTAATGTACCCCTTCGGGCACGGCCTCACCTACGCCTCTTTCGAGTACGCCGGTCTCGAGACCGACCGGAAGAGCTACGGCAAAAACGACGTCATTTCCGTGACACTCGATCTGAAAAACACGGGGGAAACGACGGCGGACGAGGTGGTCCAGCTCTACGTTCACCGCGTCGATCCGTCGGTCGAGTGGCCGGAGAAGGAACTCAAGGCCTTTGCGAGAACCACCCTCCGCGCGGGCGAGAGCAGAAAGATAGGAATGGAAGTCCCGGTCTCGAACCTCCGCTACTGGAACGAAAGCACCCGGTCCTGGGACGACGACCCGTGCATGATCGAACTGCGTGTCGGCCCCTCGGCGGGCGACATCCGGCTGAAAAAACGGGTCACGCTCCGGTAGCGCCCGGGGGCGCAGTGTCCTGATAAGAATGGGAGACGAAAATGGGAAAGACCAGCGTCCTTAAAATCGTGAACCCCGTCATCGCCCTGCTCCTGCTCTGCCAAGTCTGCAGCGCGCTGCTCATGATCACACTGGGAGATGAAATCTTCGAAACGCTCCACAAAACCGGCGGCGTCCTGCTGGCGGGAGGGGTCCTCCTGCACCTCTCCCTGAACTGGAACTGGGTCAAGGCGAGTTATTTGGAAACAACCGGAAGAGCTGACGGGTCGCTCCCCCGCGGCTGTCTTGACCCCGGTGGGCGGGCACACCCTTAGCGGAAAACCCCCTCCGGCCGATCGCAGTGAGGGCTGGCGACGCCGACCCCTCGGCACCGCTCGTCGCCAGCCCCCGATCCGCACCCCGAGGTCCTGAACCGTCTCCAGGGCCGGAACCCGCGGGGCGGGACCCTTCAAATGGCTTAGACCCGGACTCCCCCGTGCGGGTCACATGAAAAGTGACCGATGGTGGCGCTACAGCAGGAGGTGCGGCAGGGATGCGACAAAACGCTCGACAGCCCTGATCTGGGCGATGCCGGCTATAAATTCCCCGGTCGAAGCGGTCCCCCGGAACTCCGGCGCTCCCTCTCCGCGACCGGCCCCTCGGCCGGCCCGATCCTTCAGGGACCGGACATAGTTTTCCCTCACGGTGTCTGCAAAGGCGTCGCGCGCGCTCCCGGGGCGGCCCGGCTTCCATTGCCGTGCAGACGCCAGAAAGGCCGCCGCCCCGACCGGATCCACGTACCCCTCGCGCGCGCGCCGGGCCTCCCGGTCCGCAGCGATATCGGACATCACCCGCTCGCCTTCGGTCAGCAGCTCGTACAGTCCATCGTCGCCGTCGATCTGTCCGGCATCGATCCGCGCGCACCCCTCCATCAGTTTCCCGAAAAACCCGGGGTAGCCATCTTCCAGTTCGAGGAGCACCAGCAGCACGGCGTCCCAGAACGCATCACTCTTCGAAACCACCGTGTAGCCGCTGAATTCGTGCCTGAGGCTCCCTTCGAGCGCCTTCTCGGCCCATTCCGCCCGCTCCCATTCGGAGGGGTCGACGTCTGAGCCGTCCGAAAAGGCCATCATCCGCAGCGCCGTCCACGCTTCGTCCAGGACCAGGACATGCCGGGAAAACGCTCCGGTCACAAAATCGAGGTCCATCCCCGCGATCTTCTCCGCCGCGACGTGTGGCCCCATTCCGGCCAGGACCTCCAGCCACAGCCCGAAACGCTCCGCGTCGAACCGTTCCTCCTCCCCCGCCCGCGCGCTCTGCCACAGATCTTCGTCAAAGAGGTGCATGAGCTGCCCGGACGACGCCAGCGCGATCACTTCGCCCGAGTCCTCGAGCCCGCATCGTCGAATGAGCTGGTTCAGGACTCTCGGCTCGAGACTCCGGATGGCCCGGGCGAGATCGGGTCGATCCAGAATGCGGTCCAGCAACTGTCGGCCCGCCGGTGCCATCGGATGGATCATGGTTTCCCCCCGACTGAACTTATACCATGACAACTCAGTCGCATCCCCTTATTTATCTATATTTTACAAAATTTTTGCGCTTGACCCGCCCGCTAAGCCCGTGCTATGATACGCGCCATACGACGATGGACAGGAACGGCGCCCGGGAGCCCGTGGAGTGTCGATCCCCCATCCCAATCGGCCTGGAAACCTGAGCCGGAGAAACCATGGGCAAGAACAGTCTGAAAGAGCAGGTCGAGATAATCCGGCAGGCTTTCGGCTACATCGAGCGGTTCAAGGGCGAGACCTTTGTCATCCGGATCTCCAGCGAACTCATCGCCAGTCCCTTCATCCCGGTGCTCCTGAAGGACCTGGTGCTCCTTCACCGCATGGGGATCAGGATCATCCTCGTTCCCGGGGCGCGGAGCAGGATCGACGAGGTGCTGGCCACCTACGGGGTGGCGTGCCGCCGCCTCGGCGGGATACGCATATCCCCGCCCGAATCGATCCCCTTCATCCAGATGGCGGCCTTCGACGTTTCCAACAGGATCATGACCGTGCTGGCGGAATTCGGCGCCAACGCCGTGATCGGCAACTGGGTGCGGGCGCGCAGCATCGGAGTCCGGGACGGGGTCGATTACCAGAGCGCCGGGATCGTCGACAAGCTCCAGACCGACGTCCTGGTGAAGGTCCTCGATGAGGGGATGATACCGATCTTCCCCAACATCGGGTGGAGCGCCCGGGGAACACCCTACAACCTCTCCTCCAATGAACTGGCCGCCACCATCAGCGTCCTGCTCAAGGCGTCCAAGCTCTTCTTCCTTACCAACCGCCGCACCCTGTCCGCGGACGCCTACACCGTTCCCGACGAGGTGCCCGTGGCGGAAGACGGGACCATCACCCAGATGACCGTGGATATGGCCGGGACCTTCGTCGATCTCAATGCCGGCAAGAAGGAGGATTTTCTCCTGACGCTGGTGGACCTGGCCTTCAGCGCCTGCCGCGACGGCGTCCACCGGGTCCACATCATCGACGGGGCCGCCGACGGGATGATCCTCAAGGAGATCTTCTCCAACCGAGGGCTCGGGACGATGATCTACTCCAACCAGCACGAAAACATCCGGCGCATGACGCGGACCGATGTCCCGGCCGTGCTCCGCCTCATGCAACCCGCCATCGAGGACGCCGTCCTGGTCCCGAGGACCGCGGCCGACCTCGAGGAGAAGGTGGACAACTACTGCGTGTACGAGGTCGACGGCACCCTGCACGGCTGCGCCGCACTCGAGGTTTTCCCGGACCGCCAGGGGGAAATCTGCGCCGTCGTTGTGGATGACACCTACGCCGGCATGGGAATCGGGCGGAAGATGATCGAGTACCTCATAGACCGGGCGTCGGCCTTGCGCCTGAAAGCGGTGTTCGTCCTGACGACCCGGACTTCCGACTGGTTCCAGCAGCTGGGCTTCGTCCCCGCGACGGTGGAGAATCTGCCCCCGCAGCGCCGCAGGAGTTACGACAGGAAGCGGCAGTCCCGGATATACAGGAAGACGCTCTCCCGCCGCAGGTCGAAGCTCCTCTAGCCGACGGGACCGGAACCCTATTCGTAGCGGAGGGCGTCGATGGGGTCGAGCAGGGCGGCCTTGCGCGCGGGCCAGACGCCGAAGACCAGGCCGACGGCGATCGACACGCCCAGGCCCGTGAGGACCGCCCACAGGGGAATGGTGGCGGGCAGGCTCGGCACCAGGGCGACGACGACAAGGCTGATGGCCACCGCGAAGAGGACGCCGAAAATCCCTCCCATACCGGTCAGGGTCATCGCTTCAAACAGGAACTGCAGCACGATATCGCGTTTTGTGGCGCCGAGGGCCTTGCGCGTGCCGATTTCCCTGGTCCTTTCGGTGACCGACACCAGCATGATGTTCATGACGCCGATCCCCCCGACCAGCAGGCCGACGCTGGAGACGGCGATGACGACCAGGCCGAAGATGGCGGTGATGGAATTGAGCTGCTTGATGATCATGTCCGGGGTGGTCAGCGAAAAGTTGCTGGGCTCGGAGTGCCCGACCTTGCGCCGCAGTCGCAGCAGGCTCTCGCTCTCGTCGAGCGCCTGGGTTCTCATGCCGGGACGGGCCTGGATGTAGAGGTAATGGTCCTCCTCCCACGGCATGAGCTTGTGGAAGGCGCCGTAGGGGATATAGACGTAGTTGTCCGCCGCCCCGAGCATCGATCCGGTGCGGCTCTGTTCGGCCACCCCCAGGACCGTGAACGGGCGCCCCAGGATCAGGATCCGCTTCCCTACCGGATCCGTCTCCCCGAAGAGGGATTTGGCGGTCTCGGGGCCCAGGACCGCGACCGGCATGCGGTGGTCGTCCTCCGCCTGGGTGAAGAAGCGCCCGTTGGCCAGCTTCAGGTCATAGATGTTCGCGTAATTATAGGAAACGCCCATGAAATCCCCCCCCCGCACCGAGGTCTTCTCGTTGCGGATGGTGATCCGGGTCCTGGTGGGGACTCCGATCCAGCACACGTCCTGGACCGACGGGCACTGATCCCGGATGGCCTTGGCGTCGGCCACCGTGAGCGGCCGCCGCATCCTCTCCTCGCGCGTGGGGCGCCCGCTCGGCATCATGTCCCGGTGGTAGGCCAGGATGTTGTTGGCCCCGAGCGACTCGATTTCCGCAAGGACGTTCTGCTTGACCCCCGAGAGGATCGACGCGATGACGATCACCACCGACACCCCGACCACGATTCCCAGCACGGTCAGGAAGCTCCTGAATTTGTGGGTGAGGAGGGTGTCGAAAGCCATGCCGAAGGTCTCGCGGTAGTCCATCCTCGCTCTCTCCTATTCCCGGGCCAGGGCGGCGATCGGGCTCAGTTTGGATGCGCGGTACGCCGGGTAGATCCCGGAGATCATCCCCACCCCGCCGGAGGTGAAGATGGCGAGCAGGACGTAGCCCGCCGTGATCCGCATCGGGAACCCGACGGCGCCTTCGATGACGGCGCAGAGAACGTAGGCCAGGCCGAGGCCGAGCACGCCTCCCAGGGTGGCCAGCAGCGCCGATTCCACCAAAAACTGCAGGAGGATGTCGGCGCGCCGGGCGCCGACCGCCTTGCGCATTCCCACCTCGACCGTTCTTTCCGTCACGGTGACCAGCATGATGTTCATCACCACGATCCCGCCGACCACCAGGCCGACCAGGGTGATGGGGATGATGGCCACCGCGATCATGCCGATGATCCCGTCGATGGTTTCCTGGATGGCGCTGCTGGTGAGCATGTCGAAATCGTCCGCCTTCTGCGGCTTCAGCTTGTGCCGAGCCCTCAGGATCATCCGTACCTCGTCCTCGGTGCCCTGGATGGTCTCCCCCGAGGAGGCCCGGACCTGGAAGGCGATCGACTGGCGGGACCCGTACTTTTTCAGGAAGGCCGTATAGGGGATGTAGAGGGAGTTGTCCGCCGACTGTCCTATGCCGCTGCTCCCCTTCTGCTCCTCGACCCCGATCACGCTGAAATTTTCGCCCCCGATCTTGATCTGCTTGCCCAGCGCGTTCAGGGGCCCGAACAGCTCCTCGCGCACATTCCACCCGATGACGGCGACCGGGCTCGCGTGCGCCACGTCCATCTCCGCGATGAACCGCCCCTCGTAAAGGTCGACGGCCTGGATTTTGGGAAGATCGGCGCTGATGCCGGAGATCGAGGCGTCATAGAAGATCTTGTTGCCCCTCTTGATGGTGTCGGTCCCCTGCAGCATGGGAGAAATCGCCTCGCAACCGTCGCACAGGGCCTCCACCGCCTTCATGTCCTCCGGGTACAGGTTCTTGTTGCGCCGGATCTTCTCCTCGAATTCCTCCATGGAGGCCGCCCGCACGATCCGCGCCACGATGAAGGTGTTGCTGGCGAAGGTGGAGGAGAGCTGTTTCCAGATGTAGTCGCCCACCCCCTCGATGGCGCCCCCGACGGTCACGACCGAGGCGATCGCGATGATGATGCCGATCAGGGTGAGCACGGACCTCAACTTGTGGGTCCAGATGGAATCGACGGCGATCCGGAAGGCTTCCCAGAGCGCGGCGCTCGTGCGCATCTTCCGGGGGTCCGGATCTTTCCCCGTGGGGCGGGCGGTCGGCATGATCTGTGTCCTGTACGGGGGATCCGGGGGCGGGTGGCTGCCAATGTGCCCTGCCCCGCGGACGCCCTCACGGCTGTCGTTGAATGTCGAAAACCAGGAAACGGAATTTTACCGCATAAGCGGGTCGCGTGAGGAGCGAATACGCTTTTCGGGTGCTTTTTGTCGGCGGGCCGGGCGTCCCCCGTTCCGGCGTCGTCACGGCCCCGGGGGGCCGGTTTCCTCCGGGACGATCCCGGGCTTGCCGAGGGTGAGCGTGATCGGCTCCATCGCCGCATTCGTTACGATCCCCACCGGTTCGGACTGGGTCCCGGTTCCGGCCAGGTAGTTTTCGGCGACAAATGCCCGGACCCGGTATTTTCGATCCGCGATCCCCGTTACGGCGAACATCCCGTCGGCACCGGTCTGAAACAGCTTCTCGGGCTTGTCCGCGACCTTTCCATATTCCACATCCACGATTTCGATCCGGGCTCCCGCCGCGGGTCTGCCCGTGCCGTCGACGACGACGCCCCGGATAACGAATGACGGTATTGGCGCAGGCAGGTGGATATCGATGTTCTCCAGCGTTGTCACGTCACGAAGATGCAGGATTTCGGGCCCGCCCGGCGCCGCACTCGGGTGATGGTAGACGGCGCTATACGGGGAACGCCAGTTCGGCGGCTCGAGGAGCCCCACCCCCACGATGTAGTCCCCCGGCCCCAACCCGTTGAATTCGTAGCGGCCTTCGTCTTTGGTCCAGACGGAGGCCCCCTCGAAGGCCCCCAGCCCCTTTCCCGCGGAATCGGCGAACACCAGCGAAACCTCGATGTTCGGCTGGGCCGGCCTCCCCTCCCCGTCGAACAGCTGCCCCCTGATCACTCCGCTGCCCTGAAGCAGAAAAATGGAATCGCTGCCGCAGAGGCCGGGGGGGCGGATCTCCACGACATCGACCGGATCCCTTCCCAGGTAGCCGCTGTGCGTGGCCCCGAGGACCGGCCGGACCTCATAGCGGCCGGGCGCGACGGCGAGGATTCGAAACCCGCCGCTCTCGTCGGTAACGGCCTCATGAACCCTCGCCCCGTCGCGGGCGACGATCTTCACCCCCGGGACGCCGCTCATTTCCCCCTTCGCGAAAAGCCCTTTCCGCAAATCCCTTTCGACGAGCACCACTTTTCCGAAGATCCTGGACTCGGGTCTGCCGCCAAGCATCGCTTCGACCAGGTCGACGTCGTCCTGCCCGTCGGGCAACGGCCGGGTACGGGAGCACCCATTGACGGCCAGGTCGTACTTCAGGTCGCCCCCGCGAAATTGGCGCTCATCGTCGGGGCCGACAGCGCCGGCGTAAACGATGTATCGCCGGCCTTCCTCAAAGTGGTAGCCGCAGCTGCTGAAAACGAAGGAGCCCACGTCTGCGGTTTGCCGCCCCGCGGGGATCCCCTTGAAGCTCCGTTCCACGCTGAAATGGGCGAGCATGTCGGTCAGGACTTCTTCCGTCTTGCCGCGTCGCTCTACGGTCGCCCTGGTCACCTCGATCGACCTCACGCTCCCGACGAAGACCGCGGCCGCCTGCTCCAGGCCGGAACAGGGGGACGATCCAGCCAGACAGGTGCAGGCCATGGCGTCGTTGACGGCAAAACAGGATGCCAGGGCGGCACAGATCAGCAACGGTATCGCCCGCATGGAATTCCTCCCGGCCATGATCCTCGGTTTTCGGATGAGCCGCTGACCACGGGGCCGCGTACCTCGGCCCAGGTTTCCCCGAATCATTCGCAGGACATCCGGTTCCGGTCCATTCCGACCCTGGGCCCAAGCCGGCAGAGGTCCGTCACCTGCGATTTCCCCGAATGCCAGACAGATGGATCAGGGTCAATTTTTCATCAATGGAGCGGAAAAAGCAATATCCCATTCCCTAAGGAGGTCGTGGGCGGGGGATGGGCCGTGCGGGCGGATTCCCGGCTCCATTCCAGGGATCCCGGCCGGGAGGAGATGCGAGCGGAAAGTCCGGCGATAAATATTTCTTGACATGATTCGATACAAGTACTATTCGTTAGTACTATGAGACCGCAAACAACGCATCTTACCGTGCCGCAACTGGAAATCATGAAGGAGGTATGGCGCCTGGAGGAGGCTACGGTGCGCGACGTCTATGAGGCACTGCGCACGAAGCGTTCGATCGCCTATACCACCGTCATGACGATGATGAAAACCATGGAGGCGCGTGGACACCTGCGCAAACGGGTGGAAGGACGCGCTTTTGTCTACCAGGCGGTGGAACCCCAAAGCAGCGCGCTCCGCCGCATCGTCGGAGACTTTCTGGACAAGGTGTTCAACGGCGCCGCCGAGCCCCTGCTCGCCCATCTCGTGCAGGAACGCAGGCTGTCGCAAAAAGACCTGGATAAGGTCGCCAGGATGATTCGCAGCAAGAACGACCCCGCGCAGTAACCGGCGGCCGCTGCCGGCAGCGTGAAGGAGGACGCCGTGGCCTTACCTGTCTGGTTACAGAACCTGATCGCATTCAGTCTGCAGCTGGCCGTGCTGGCTTCGGTCGGCACGCTGCTTCTCTACCTGTTCCGCCTGCGCGTGCCGCGCGTCGCGCTCCTGTATTGGCAGGGCCTGCTGCTCGTGTGCCTGCTGCTTCCCTGTTTGCAGCCCTGGGAGCATCCCCGGATACTTCCTGGCCCGCCCGCGCTCCTGGCCGCAGAGGTCGCCGGCGAGGCGGTGGCTGAAATCGCGACAGGCGAAGCATCGCCTCCGCCAAAGCCCATCCCATGGAAGTACGTCCCCCAGATTCTCGGAGGCGGCATCCTCCTGCGCTTTTTGTGGCTCTTCATCGGATTCCTGCGCCTGGGCCGGTTCAGGCGGAAATCCCGGGCATTTGGCGATGGTCGTCCCGCCATCGAGGACATGCAGCGGCGCACGGGAGTGCGGGCGGCGGTGCTCCTCTCCCCGGCCGTCCATGGTCCGGTGACTTTCGGGTGGCGGTCCCCCACCGTGATCCTGCCTTTATCGTTCAGAAGTCTGAGCGAACCGTGCAAACGCGCGGTTCTCTGCCATGAATTGATTCATGTGCGTCGCGGCGACTGGATCGCGATCCTGGCCGAAGAGAGCATTCGTTCGCTCCTCTGGTTCCATCCGGCCGTCTGGTGGCTGTTGGGCCGGATTCGGCTGAGCCGGGAACAGGTGGTCGATCAGGAAGTGGTGCGGTTGATGGGGGACAAACAACCTTATTTGGATTCACTGCTGGAATTCGCGCGGACGCACCGGCGTCTCCAGGCGGCTCCGGCACCGCTTTTCCTGAGCGAGCGCCATCTCGTACAACGCGTGGCGCTGCTGTTGAGGGAGGTTTCCATGAATCGGACCCGTCTTGCTTTCAGCATGATCGGAATTTCCACACTGATGCTTGCCACGCTCCATTTTGCCGCGGGATCCTTCCCCCTGACCGGCGCTCCCGCCCTTCGGCAGGAACCGATTCTCGCACAGGCGCCGGAACCGGCGTCGGAGCCAGGGCGCGCGGATTCCCCTGCGCCGGATCGTCCCCAGGTTGCGGAGTTGCAGGCCCCGCCGGTCGTCGCGACGGCGGCGGTTGCAGCCGTGGCGCAGACGCCCGGAACCGAAATCGAGGCGCCCCGCGGCAATCCCATTCGCGTCGGCGGCAATGTCCAGGAGTCGCGCCTGATCCATCGAGTCATCCCCGAATACCCGGCCCTGGCGAGGAAGACGCGCGTCACGGGTACCGTCAGGCTCGTGGTTACGATCAACGAAGAAGGGTGGGTGTGGGATATCGAGGTGGCGGAAGGGCATCCGTTGCTGGTGGACTCGGCCGTCGCTGCAGTGAGGCAATGGCAATATCATCCCACCCTGCTCAACGGCGTTCCCGTCCCCGTGATCGCGCAGGTGGACGTCACCTATAACCTGCGGAATCCCGAAGATCTTATGGTGTCCATGGCCAGGTCCGGAGACCTGAATCCAGAGCCGGACGAAATCGTGCAGACGCCGGGCACAGTGTATCTTGCTGTGGAGCAGGGAACCCCCTATGACGTGGCACAGGAAGCGGTGCGCGCTCTCATCGACAGGGGGATTCGGCGGCTGCAGTTATCGGGCGGGCCCTATTTCCTCTTTCGGGGAAAACTCTATCTTTCGGGGCCGGTGGATCGCGCGGTGAATCCCCTCTCCCGGGATGCGATCATGGACGCTTTCGGATCGGTCCTGGCGGCCGGGGAGGGGAACCCGATCAGGATCAATTACCGAATTTTCATCAATGAAGCCGGAACCGTGGACGGGATGGAGCAATTGGGCGGGGATGCCTACCCGGAATTCGAGGATGCCGTCCTGCGCGCCCGGGTCGAGCCGGCGCTGCTCAACGGCAGCCCGGTCCCCTATGCCAGGACCCTGACCCGTTACTCCGTCGCCTCCGGGGCCGGCCCGCGCTAAACCATTGCCTAATAGTGTTGTGATCCAAAGAAGGCCCCCGCGAGAGGCCGACCGGCCTTCCCGCGGGGGCCTTATTACGCCGGTATCGATGCCTCTATAATTCTCCGCAGTCAACGATCATGATCTTCGCCCGGGGGTTGCCGGAGCCGGAGCCGTAGCCTTCCATCTTTTCCACGACGTCCATCCCTTCGACCACCGATCCGAACACCACGTGCTTGCCGTCGAGCCAGGGGGTCTTCACGGTGCAGATGAAGAACTGCGAACCGTTTGTATTCGGGCCCGCGTTGGCCATGCTGAGGACGCCGGGGCCGGTGTGTTTCAGGGAGAAGTTTTCGTCCGCGAATTTCTCCCCGTAGATCGATTTCCCCCCGGTGCCGTTGTGCCGGGTGAAATCGCCCCCCTGGCACATGAATTCCGGGATGATCCGGTGGAACCCGGATCCCTTGAACCCGAATCCCTTCTCCCCGGTGCAGAGGGCCCGGAAGTTGTCGGCGGTTTTGGGAACGACGTCGGAACGTAATTCGAACACGACCCGCCCGATAGGGGCGTCATCGGCGGTGATATCCATGAAACATCTGGGAAGCTTGGGATTTTCGGCTGCGCTCATGCGAAAGACTCCAATCAAGGGGTGTTTGTAGAATCAACCAAATTCGCTTCATGATAGGGGGTTTAGGCGCAAAAATCCAGACCGGGTGGCGGGCCGGGCGCCGAATCGATCCCCGGAAATTGCCGGCGGATGCTACACTTTTCCCTAAGAAACGACCGGGGAACGACGTCTACTAGATACACGGAGGCGGAATTGCCATGATCCAGACCCGATACCGGATTGCGCTCCTGGTTTCACTCTTCATCGTCTTGAGTATGGGCTTCATGGCGGGACAGACATCACCCCAGGCGCCGGAGGCGCAAGCCGCGGAGTGGGACGGGGACTTCATGAAAGGGTGGCAAAGTCACGATCGACTGGTCAAGGAGCAGAAGTACGAAGCCGCGGCGTCGCTCGTGGAAAGGATGCTGGAAAAGGCCCGCGGCGCAAAGGACAACACCGAGTGGACCCGTTGCCTGGTCCGGGTCACCCGGTTGCGCATCGCGCTTGCCGGCCACGAGACGGCCGTCCGCTTCCTGAAAGAGCAGCCCTGGCCCGAGGACCTGGCAGGGTCCTCCATCCTGAACCTGTACTACGCGCACGCCCTGACCGACTACGCGCGCACCCATTCCTGGGAGATCAACAAGCGCGAAAAGCTCGAGACCAGCGGGGTCGCGGACCTCGAGGTGTGGACGCGGGAGCAGATCTACCAGGAGGTGGAGAAGGCGCTCGAGGCCGTGTGGCAGGTGCGCGACCGGCTCGAAAAGCCTGTCGACGAGTGGAAGGAATTCCTGACTCCCAACACCTACCCGCGCGGCGTGCGCCCGACGCTGCGCGACGCCGTGTCCTACCTGCGCGTCCACAATCTGGCCGACACCAACGGTTGGCGGCCAGACGAGCTCAACGAGATCTTCCGCCTGGACCTTGAAAGCCTGATCGCGGGGGATGCCGACGGAATCTCGCTCGTCGACCCCGCCCGGCACCCGCTCGAAAAGATCGGCGCCGTCCTGGCCGACCTGGAAAACCGGCACGCGCAGAAGGGGGAGCCGGAAGCCGCCCTGGAAGCCCGGCTGGAACGCTGCCGGCACCTGCATCGGCATTTCACGGAAGCGGAGGACCAAAAGCGCATCCAGGAGGACCTGGAACATCGGCTCGAGGGATACAGGGGGGTCCCGTGGTGGGCCGAGGGGATGGCCCAGCTGGCGGAATTCATCCGGGGCGGCAGCGAGCCCGATTCGATGAACCGCGCGCGCGAGCGCGCCATCAGGGGAAGAAGTGCTTTCCCCGATTCGCCCGGTGGAAAGCATTGCCTCGCCATCGAGCATCAGATCGAGGCGCCGGAATTCACCCTCGCCGGGATGCAGAACGACAATTTTCTCAAAAAATCGCTCCTGGTCACGCACAAGAACCTGGAGAAGGTCCATTTCAGGGCCTATGCGGTCGATCTCCTGCAGGCCGTCGAGACCTCCGACGATTACAACCTCCTCCCTTCCGGCCGTGAACTCGAAAAATGGATGACGGGAAATGCCCCGGTCCGGCAGTGGGAAACCCCCCTGCCGGCCACCCCCGATTACCGTATGCACAAGACCTTCGTGACCCCGCCGCTCGAGCGCGCCGGGACCTACCTGATCGTCGCCTCCGCCCGGCCGGACTTCGGGAAGAACGACAACAGGATCGCCGGCCTGTACCTGACCATCGGGGACCTGGTGATGGTCACGCGCCATGAAGGGACCGGAGCCGAAGTCACGGTCCTTTCCGGCGCCTCCGGCAAGGGGGTGGCGAATGCCGAGGTGATGCTTTACCAGTTCGGCTATAACCAGCGCCACCGGCGGGCGGAGACCAGGCTCACCGACGCGCGCGGCCTCGTCGAGTTCCGCACGGCGCAGCAAAACGTCCAGTATTTCCTGGTGGCCCGGAAGGGGGACCAGGTCGCCTTCGACCCGCAGCAGCTGTATACCTACCGGCAGGGCCGCCGGCCCGACACCTCTTCGACCCTGCTCTTCACGGACCGCAGCATCTATCGGCCGCTTCAGAAGATGTTCTGGAAAGCGGTGCTCTACCGCGGCGACGGAACACGGTTCGAGACCTCGCCCGGAAGCACCGTTACGGTCACGCTCAGGGATATCAACGGAGAAGAGGTCAACTCGAGAACGGTGACGATCAACGGTTTCGGGACGGCTTCCGGCGAGTTTACCATTCCGCCCGGGAGGGCGTTGGGAGAGTGGCGGATCACGAGTTCCGCCGGCGGGGAGACCCCGGTGCGGGTGGAGGAATACAAGCGGCCCACCTTCGAGGCGAAAATGCTCGACCCGGAGGAGCCGCTGCGCCTCAATCAGACCGCCCTCCTGAAAGGGGAGGCGAAATATTACTTCGGCCTCCCGGTCACCGGCGGCCAGGTCCGATGGCTGGTCCGCCGCGAGCCGGTGTTCCCCTGGTGGTGGCGCTACGGCGGGTGGGGGGCGTTCGCCTCGCCCCGCTCCCAGGTGGTGGCGAGCGGCAGCACTGCGCTCGATCAGGACGGCACCTTTTCCATCGGCTTCACCCCCGGAATCGACGAACGGCTCGGGAAAAACAGGGACGTCTCCTATCGCTACTCGGTCGAGGCGGACGTGACCGACGAAGGGGGGGAAACGCGCTCCACCGCGCGCTCCTTCCGGCTCGGTTTCGTCTCGGTCGAGGCTTCCGCCATCATGGACAAGGCCTTTTTCCTGGAGACCGACCCGGTGGGGATCACCCTCCGGCGCGCCAGTCTCGACGGGACGCCCAAAGCGGGCCAAGGGAGCTGGCGCATCGTTTCCCTGACCGGTCCGGAACGCGCGCTGCTCCCCGCGGAACAGCCGCTCTTCGTCCCCGGGGAGGTCCAGGCGAACCGCGGCTATCAGACACCGGGAGACCTGGAGCGCGAGCGCTGGAACCCCGGCTACGACACGGAAGCCGTCCTGCTCGGGTGGGCCGAGGGCGCCGTGCGGGCATCCGGAACCGTCATTCATTCCGAAAACGGGGAAGGAAAAATCTCCGCCGGCAGACTGGCGCCCGGGGCCTACCGCCTTGTCTATGCGACGGCCGACGATTTCGGCGCGAAATGCGAGCTTCGGGAGAACTTCATCGTCGCCGCCCCCTCCATGAAGCTCCCCCTCCCCGCTTTGTTCCAGGTCGAGACGCCTTCCATACGAGTCGGGGAAACGGCGCGCGTGCTGGTCCACTCCGGGCTCGACGATCAGACGGCCGTTTTCGAAATCTACCGGGATCGGAAACGCATCCGGAGGCAGGAGGTCCGCTCCGGCATCGATTCCTCGCTGGTGGAAATCCCGATCACGGAAGCGGACCGCGGGGGCCTCGCCGTCGTCATGACGATTGTCCGCGACCACCAGTTCCTCCGTTTCGAGCAATCCCTGCTCGTTCCCTGGGACAACAAGGAACTGAAAGTGGAATTCTCAACCTTCCGCGACCGGCTCCGTCCCGGGCGGCAGGAGAAATGGAGCGTCAGGGTCTCCGGTCCCGCGGGAGCGGAGGTCGCCGTGCCGGCGGCCGAACTGCTGGCGTACATGTACGACCGCAGCCTCGACGCGTTCGGGCCCCATTCGACACCCGATCCCCTGTCACTCTACCCTTACCGGGCGCGTGCCCTCCACCCGCGCGCCAATCTCGGTCAGGCGAATCAGCAATGGATCGACAGCAGGGGCTTCAGCCGGGGGCCTTTGCCGCCGACTTTTGCGGGAGACGTTCTCGAGCTCTACGACGGATACGGCATCGGCGGACCGGGCAGGAGGATGATGTCTGGCAGTTTTGCCGGCATTGCTGCAGAGCAAATTAACGTTCAGCGCGACCGGATCACCGCTAATGAGATTCGCTACAATTCCGGCATAGTCACTCCGATGGCCCTCAATCCCGAAGCGATCGGCGAATTCAAGATGGTGCTGGAACCGGTGGATGCCGAGATGGCCCGGGGAGACCGGCAGGAAAACGGAACGCCAGCCGCCGTCGAACTGCGCAGCAATTTCAGCGAGACCGCCTTCTGGGAGCCGCACCTGCTCAACGGCCCGGACGGCTCGGTCACCTTCGAATTCAAGGTCCCCGATTCCGTCACCTCCTGGAACGTCTGGGTGCACGCCATCACCCGCGACCTGCAGTCGGGCTCGGTCACGCGCGAAGCCAGGAGCGTCAAGGAACTGATGGTGCGCCCCTACCTGCCGCGCTTTCTGCGCGAGGGGGACCTGGCCGAAATCAAGGTCGTCGTCAACAACGCGTCCGACCGGGAACTGACCGGGACGCTCGCGTTCGACATCATCGACCCCGATACGGACCGGAGCCTCCTCGAACGGTTCGGGCTGGGTGAGGCCGGGGCGGGGGAAAAGCCCTTCACCGCCCCCGCGGGGGGAGGGACGAACCTCACCTTCCCGATCCGGACCCCTGCGAAGGTCGGACCGATCGCCTTCAAAGTCACCGCGACTTCGGGCGACTTCTCCGATGGCGAACTGCGGCCGCTCTCGGTCCTGCCGGGACGGGTGCACCTCGCGCAGTCGCGCTTCGCCGCGCTGCGGGAGCCGGGGGAGCGCATCCTCCGCTTCGAGGACCTGGCACGCGACGACGACCCGACGCGGATCGACGAGCGGATGGTGGTGACGCTCGACTCGCAGCTCTTCTATTCGGTCCTTTCGGCCCTTCCCTACCTCGTGAACTACCCCTACGAATGCACCGAGCAGACGCTCAACCGCTTCGTCTCGACCGGCATCCTCACCTCGCTCTACGGCCGGTACCCCGCCGTGGAAAAGATGGCGCGGGAGTTTTCCTCGCGGCAGACGCAGCTGGAGCAGTGGGACGCGGAAGATCCCAACCGGAAGATGGCGCTCGAGGAGACGCCGTGGCTCCAGGAGGCAAAGGGGGGGGAAGCCGGCCCCTCCGACCTCATCAACGTACTCGACTCGCGCATCGCGAGAGAAGAGCGCCGATCGGCGCTGGCGAAACTCGGCCAGGCGCAGACCTCGAGCGGCGGTTTCCCCTGGTTCTCCGGCGGCGCCCCGTCCCCCTACATGACGCTCTACACCCTCTACGGCCTGTCCAAGGCGCGGGAATTCGGCGTCGAGGTGCCCCGCGACATGGTGCTCGCGGCCTGGAATTACCTGCACCGGCACTATCTCGACGACGTCGTCCGCGAGATGACCAGGGACGACGCCGGCTGGGAATTGGTCACTTTCGTCAACTACGTCCTGTCGAACTATCCCGACCCTTCCTGGTATGAGAACACCTTCACTCCCGCCGACCGCAAGACGATGCTGGAGTTCGGATTCAGGCACTGGACGAGGCACAGCCCTTACCTGAAGGGGCATCTCGCCCTCACGCTCAAGCGCATGGGGCGGCCCGAGGACGCCCGCCTGGTGTGGGAGAGCGTGATCGATTCCGCCCGGACAACCGAAGACCAGGGCACCTTCTGGGCGCCCGAAGAGCGCGCCTGGCTCTGGTACAACGACACGATCGAGACCCACGCCTTCGCCCTCCGGACCGCCATGGAGCTGACCCCCGCCGACCCGAAGCTCGACGGCATGGCGCTCTGGCTTTTCCTCAACAAGAAGCTCAACCACTGGAAGTCCACCCGCGCCACGGCGGAGGTGATCTACTCGCTGGCGCACTATCTCAAAAACACCGGGCAGCTCGGCATCCGCGAGGGTGCGACCGTGACGGTGGGGGGCCGGAAGACCACCTTCCTGTTCGAACCGGACCGATACACCGGGAAGAAGAACCAGGTCGTCGTCCCCGGGGAGGAGATCGACCCCGCCGCGACCTCCCGCGTGACGGTCGAGAAGTCGGGCAAGGGGTACCTTCTGGCCTCGGCGACGTGGCACTTCTCCACCGAGCGGCTGCCGGAAGAGGAGCGGGGGGACGCCCTGCGCCTGACGCGCACCTATTTCAAGAGGGTGAACACGGGAACATCGTTCGAACTGCGGCCGCTCGGGGACGGGGCCGCGCTCTCGCCCGGCGACGAGGTGGAGGTCCATTTGTCCCTGACGAGCCGACACCCGATGGAGTACGTTCACCTGCGCGACCCGCGCGGCGCCGGGTTCGAGCCGTCGGGCAACCTGTCGCGGCACAAATGGGACCTGGGGATCGCCTGGTACGAGGAGATCCGCGATTCCGGCACGAACTTCTTCTTCGAGCGAGTGCCTCAGGGGGAGTACGCCTTCAGCTACCGGATCCGGGCGGCCACGGCCGGGACCTTCAAGGTCGCCCCGGCCACGGTGCAGCCGATGTACGCTCCCGAATTCGCGGCCTACAGCACGGGGGCTACCCTGAGAGTGTCGCCCTGAAAAGAGGATCCGGGGAAGAAATTCCGGATTTCCTCAAGGCTTCCTGAGAGCGGGCCACTCCGCGAAGGCCAGGTAAAAGAGCGCCAGCAGGTTGACGCCGGGGATGATCATCGTAAGGCTCAACCACCCGGGAAAGCCCGCTTTCGCGAATATCCTCCAATAGGGCAGGACGATGACCAGGGCTATAAAAACCAGGATGATCCATTCGGTCGCTCCGAGTCCAAACATATTCTCCCCACCTCCCTTTCCTTCGCATACCGGACCGCCGGTTCCGCCGCCGACCCGGGCGGAACCGGATTGTACCCGAAGAGGGTCGCACAGGATACCCATTTGCGAGTGGGGGCGGCCCGTGAAATGGGCGCGTCCCGGACTCTGATACCTTTTTCGGGTCCTGTCGTCTAATGGTTATGGGAGGATTCCGCCATGATACCGAGTCGACCGATGAAGCTTGCCGCCGTCCTGGCAGGATGGATAATCACCGCCGCGGCCCTGGCGTTGCCGGCCCCGCTTCATGCGCAGGACGACGCGTCGGCTTCTTCCCCCTCCGGCTTCGCCCTGGGGCGACCCCGGGTCTTTCTCGGCGGCCACCTCGGGTTGTTCGCCCCGCGGGCCGACAGCGACCTCTATGACATGATCACGCGGGAATTGACGCTGGACAAAAGCGATTTCCGCGCCGCCACCGTCGGCGGGGATTTCGGAATTCCCTTCGCCTCCCATTTCGCCGCGGTGGTTAGCCTGGGATATTCCCGCTCCACCAGCCGTTCCGAATCCCGCGATTTCATCGAGTCCAATGGGGATCCGATAACCCAGACCACCCGCTTGAGCCAGGTGCCACTGACGGTGACCTTGCGCTATTACCCCAGGAAACTGGGGGAGACGGTCGGCAGCTTTGCATGGATCCCTACCCGGCTCAACCCCTACCTGGGCGCCGGGGCCGGCATCCTCCATTATGATTTCTCGCAATATGGACGGTTTGTGGACAGAAACACCCTGGATATCTTCGACGCGGACCTGAAGTCCTCGGGCCTCACCGACACCGAACACGTGGCCGCCGGGATGGACGTGAGTCTCACCCCCCGGGTTTTCGTGAACGGCGAGGCCCGCTACAGCTGGGCCGGGGCCGATCTGTCGAGCGATTTCACCGGGTTCCAGCCAATCGACCTGGGAGGGTTCCGGTTGCTCGGGGGGGTGTATTTCCGGTTCTGAGAAGAAGGTCGTATATGAATATGGGTATTGGAGAGGCAGGCGCACATGAAAACCATCAATGATTTCGAGAAAATCCGCGGTATTTGCCTGCTCGTGCTCTGGCTGCTTCTGGTCCCCGGAATATCGGCCGCCCAGGCAGGCACACCCGCAGATCCGGATCCATCGATCATTCCATGGCTGGGCGCCTGGAGGGCGGTCGATGAACCGGCGGCATCGGACGGCTCGGCAGCGGCGGAACCGGGCGTTTTGGAGATTCGGCCCGCTGCCGCCGGCAGGGGGCTGGAGATCACGCGCGCGGGAGCCGAAAAACCGGTCAGCGAGACCATCATTCCCGATGGGAGTTCCCATACCGATGAGACCGACACCTGCACCGCAACCCGGACCTACCGATGGGAACGGCAGACCGGCCTTCTCATCGGAAATTCCGAGATCCGGTGCGGGGATTCCCCCGGTTATGCTCTTTCAAACATCAAGATGATGACGGCCCCCGGCCGGATGACGGACATCCTGGCCATAAAGGCCCCGGAACAGACGCGCGTAGCCGTGCGGCGCTTCGTCTTCGAAAAGGATCTGGCATCGGAAGCGGGAGTTTTTCCGGACCAGGCCGGATGGGCCCTGCGTTCGGCGTTGAGCGCCCCCTGGGGCCTCGAAGATGTCCTGCATCTATCCAAAACGATAGAGGCCCCCGTTCTGCAGGCCGCACTGCTCGAGAGGGATGTCGAGGTCCGGATGGACGCCGGATCGCTCAGGCGGATGAAGGCCGCCGGGGTACCGGATCCGGTCGTAGACCTCCTGGTCGCCCTCGCGCTGCCGGAAAAATTCCAGATCAGCCGGAACGGCCGGGTCGCCCTGGCGTCCCCCCCTCCGGCCGCTCGAAGCTATTCCACGGCCTATGTCTATCCGGGAGACCCCTATTACGACCCTTACGCGTATTATGTCCCTTACCGCCTCTACGGTTATCCCTGGGGATCCTACTGGAGCCACTCCCCCTTCTGGTGGGGCTATCCGCTCTACGTCTACCCGGTACCCGTCGGCGGAGGAAGCGGAGGCGGAGACACGCCCCCCCCGGCCTCGGGCGGCCGGCTTTCCGCCGAACGCGGGTACGTAAGGATCACCCCCCGTGACGGCGCCCCGAAGGCGGTCCCCCGCAACGGAGCCGCGGCGCCCTCCACGAGAACCGTGCGCGTGCCCTCTTCGGGCGGGGGGGCCGCGGTGTCCGCGCAGTCATCCAGCGGGGGGTCCGGTTCCAGCGGGAATGCGGCTCCTTCTCCGTCGGCCTCCCCGTCCGGCTATTCGGGCGGAGGGGGGGGCGGCCAGGCCGTGCCCCGAAATTAGCCCGGATCGATCCCGATCATCGAAGGCGCCGCCTGAAAATCGGCGGCCTCCCGCACCCATGCAGCCTCACCCGGGGAACTCCTGCGCATGAACGGTGTCCATGTAGATAGAAGCAACGAGACCTGAAAGTCCAGGTCCCCGCCACCTTCCGGATTTGTGGTTGAAACATCGAACTCGGAACCGACGCAGAAATCGGGGGAGGTGTCTATGTTCGAATCCATGAATCGCGAAGACCGAAGGAACCCGCTTCAAAGCCTCGCCTCTTTCCTCCTTTCGCTTTGTGTCCACGGCACCATCCTCGGGGTGATCGTGGTCTTGCCGCTGCTGTTCTCCGGCGCGCTGCAGCCCGGGGAGTCGGTGTTTTTCATCCTGGACGCTCCCGGGCCGCCGGTCCTGCCGCCGCTTCCCGCGCCGCCGGCAACCGGGAGCGCACCGCGCGGGGAAGCGGCGACCGACCGCACCATCGATTATGCGCCCGCGGCCATTCCCGGAGAGATTCTGCGCCGGTCCGTGGAGCCCCCGCGCGAGGGGGGACCGGCTCCGTTCGGATGGGAGCGCGGCATAACGGGACCGGGCATCGTCGTCCAGGAGGCCGGGGACGGGTCCGCGATCGCGGATTATGTGTCAAGCCTCAAACCGAAGGAGATGCCGCTTCCCCCACGCCCGGAAAAACCCGCCCCGATTCCCGTGGTCGGCAGCCTGCAGGCATCCAGGATCCTCTACAAGGTGAGTCCCATGTATCCGGATCTGGCACGGGCGACCCGTACCTCGGGAACGGTCGAGCTGGAAGCCGTCATCGATGAGGAGGGGAATGTCTCGGACCTCGCGGTCGTCAGCGGGCACCCTCTCCTGGTCGATGCGGCGATAGCAGCGGTGCGGCAGTGGAAATATTCCCCGACCATCCTGAACGGCGAGCCGATGCGGGTCGTAGCCCGGATCCTGGTGACCTTCCGGATTCAGTGAAAAACGGGGACGTCCGGAATTCCGGCCGTCCCCGTTCCATTACGCGGGGGACGACGAGTCTATGGGGCCGATGAAATCCACGTTCATCCGCATCATTTCCTCACGCAGCGCCTTCGTGTAGACCCCGGCCACCATCACGTGATGGATCCCCATGATCTTCTGGAGGAACACATCGGCGTCGCGGACCTCGAGTTCGACCCGGTTGGAGCAGTACCGCCGCATTTCTTCCATCCCGGCGGGCGGGTTTTCGAAGGAAGGCTGGGCGGTGTCGTCGATCCCCTCCCGCGTTCTTCCCGGCCAGGCCACGAACGTCCCGAGATCCTTGCTGAACCCGCCCAACGTCACCTCGAGGCCCGCGGGGAAGGAGACCTGGGGCGTGACGCCCCCCATCCCATGGTAGTCCCGGAGCTTGTAGGGGAGGGCCGGGGCCTCCCGCCCCAGCAACCGCAGCGGGGCGACGCAGTGGCGCAGCACGGTCCTCGATTTTTCGAGGTCCACGGAGGAGACGTTGCAGAAATAGGAGGGCTTGCGGCTGATCTCCTGGAGAACGATGGTGGTCAGCATGCCGCACACGTCCGCCTCGCACGGGAAGGCGTACCCTTCGTCACGCAACCGGGTGAAGGCCAGGCAGGGGACCGGCACCTTCCGCTTGGCGTCGAAGGAGAAGCTCAGGCAGTCGATCGAGAGCCCCGCCAGGCCCTCCCTCTCCACGATCGAGCGAAGGAGTACGTACATCCTGGAGGCTTCCAGGAGCACGTCGTCCGTGGGCTCGACGACGGCGGCCGCTTCCCTCTTCCACCGCTCCATCTCCCCCCTGGCGTCCCCCGCGCTCACGCCCCCCAGCAGGTCCGCCAGTTGCTCCACCGGCCGGTGTTCCAGGCGGACTCCCGTCCGGTTGTAAACCATCTCCGCCGTCAGGTCGCGCGACGGCACGCTCGAGGAATCGAACGGCCGGCCGTAGATGACGGCCCGCTTCCCCTCGAGCAGCCTGGGGGCGGCCAGGATTTTCATCAACTCGATGGCGTGCGCCTCCGAGTTGGCCAGGAGGGCGTTCGCGCCCTTGACCCGGAACCCCGCGGCGGCGTTCGCCTCCATCATGATCAGCTCCGGGACCGGGGGGAGCAGGATCATCGGGACGTCGATCGGGTCGAGTTCCACGGGAAGGTTCCCGGCATTCAGCATCGTACGCGGCAACCCGAAGAAGAGGATGTCCGGGTCCTCCGCCCGGATGGCCCGGGTGATTTCCTGCGGCTTCTGGTAATCGGCCCTGGCCGTGACCACGGAAAACTCGAATTCCCTTATGGCCTTCACCGACTGGATCAGCCGCTCGTAGGACTGGGGGGCGTCGCTCAGAAGGAGCAGTTTGCGCCCCTTCCCCGCGTAGGCGCGCCTGCGCATGCCTGTGGAAGGTCGGGCCATCACCTCCGGAAGGGCGGTGGCCATGCCCGCCAGGGCCGTCGTCCTGATAAAATCGCGTCTTCCCACGTGAATGCAGCCACAGTGCCCGTTCGCCATCGCTCTCTCCCTTTATGAAACCCTCTGATGTCCCAAGACGGTATACGTGTCGATCCTCTACAGCCGGGGCGCCCGGCGGCACCGGGACGTCCCGGTTATCTTACGATTCCTTGACCCGCTCTGCGGCGGCGGCGTTCCCGCCGGCGATCCGGCCGGTGCAGAGGGCCTCGGAGTTGTTCCCGCCGCCGTTGTACATCCATCCCCAGAAGGAGCCGAGTTCGCCCGCGCTGTACAGGCGCGGAATCGGCCGGCCGTCGGGATCGACCACCTCGCAGTTCGGGTTTCTCCTGGGTCCCCCCTGGGTATTGTAGGTCGCCGGGTACATCTTGACGCAGTAGAAGGGAGGCTTTTCGATCGACACGAGGCTCCGGGCCGGGCGGGCGAATTCCGGATCGAGCTTGTCGGCGCAGTACCCGTTGTACCTGGCCACGGTCGCCTCCAGTTCGGCCGGCTTGATTTCGAGCCGCTCCGCCAGGTCCGCGAGGCTCTCCCCCTTGACGATCCACCCCTTTTCGATCTCCTTGGAGTTGTCGCGGCTCGCCTGGTAGTTGCCGAACCAGCCGAACCAGCCGAACTTCCACCCCGCGCCGCCGACGACCGGGCCCCGCAGCCGCGTCGTCTCGTCGAAGATCGCGTAGCACGGAATCCGCGTGAAGTCCCCGATCACCCCGTCGAAGAAGAGGAGGTGCTCCTTGTGCCCGAACCCGTGGCGGTTGTCGCGCAGTTCGCTCATGAAGCGTCGGCCGGTCTTGTCGACGAGGATGTACCCGTTCCCCGGGATGGACGCCGGGATCAGGACGGGCTCGAACTCCGGCACCATCATGCACCCGATGCCGGCGAGAGAGTTGTTCATGTGCCAGAGCGCCGCGCCCGCCTTCTGCGCCATCCGGATCCCGTCCCCGGTGTTTCCCGGGGTCCCCCGCCCGTAGGTGGGCCATCCCGGCAGGAACTGCTTCTGCATCTCGAAGTCGAATTCGAACCCGCCGCACGCGAGGATGACGCCTTTGCGCGCCCCGATGGCGATCGGTTTTCCCGCCGCCGTCGCCCGGACTCCCAGGACCTCGCGGGTGGAGGGGGACAGGACGAGGTCCACCGCCGGCGTTTCGTACAGCACCTCGATCCCCCGCTTCTCAACCTCCCCCCGGATCGGGATCCAGAGTTTGCCGTCCCCGGCCCCGCTGTTGCTCCAGGTGCGCACGCACGCCGCGCCCGGCAGTTCCGGGTGTTCCGGCTGGAATATGCCCAGGGGCGCGGCCTTCACCCCCATCTTCGCGAGCCATTCGTTCAGCCCCATCATGGCTTCGGCCAGGGCACGGATGCTTTCCTTGTCGGTGAGCCCGTTGCTGAGCGCCTCCATGTGCTGGAGCGCCTCGGGCAGGTTCGTCGGCGTCCACCACATGTTCCCCGACACGCGGCTGTTGCCTCCCTCATGCTCCCGCGTCATCTTCTCCAGGACGAGGACCTTGGCGCCGGCGTCATGAGCCGTAATGGCGGCCGCCAGCCCCGCGAATCCCGTCCCCAGGATCACGACATCCGCCTCCCGGTCCCACCGGGGCGTCTGCCGCCCCCGGGGCTGGCCCCAGGCGTCCCACGCGCCGGCGGCGGCGACGGCCGGGGCGGCTACGGCGGCCCCTTTAAGAAATCCGCGACGATTCATCTCCCTGGTCGGTTTCCGCTCGGTCATTCTTCCCCTCCCTAAATGATGAACATCAGCCCGGGACGGCCCCCCTCTGGACTATGCTTGACTATGGCGGCATTTTACCCGAAGATCGTGGCATTGCTGAGCATATTTTCTTCATCCGGGAGGGCATGATGCCGCGCGCACTTCGCATTGCCATCGTATTATCCGTCTCCTTGCTGGCGGCGGGCCTGGTTTCGTCCTGCAAAAAAGGCGGGGACGCCTCAAGGCAGGGCACGGACGGGGCCAGGCCGAACATCCTCTTCATCCTGGCCGATGACCTGGGCTTCGGCGACCTGGGGGCGTTCGGCGGGGAGATCCCCACGCCCCGGCTGGACACCCTCGCGCGGGGGGGGATGCGGCTCACCAACTTCTACTCCGGCCTGACCTGCTCCCCCACCCGGGCCATGCTGATGTCGGGGACCGACAACCACCTGGCCGGCGTGGGAGTGATGGGGGGGCCGTCGCGGCCCGAACACAAGGACAAGCCCGGATATGTCGGCTACCTGAACTCCGACGTCGTCTCCCTGGCGGAGGTCCTCCGCGACGCCGGGTACAACACCTATATAGCGGGCAAATGGCACCTGGGCATGGAAGTGGACAACGGCCCGGTGGCCAGGGGGTTCCGGCGCTCCTTCGTCTCCCTCGACGGCGCCGCCCACCTGGGAGGCTGGGACTGGCGGGGGCCTCAGCCCGCCAACTACCGCGACGGGGAGGAACTGGTCCAGGTGGGGGACGATTTCTACAGCACCCGCGTCTACACCGAAAAGATGCTCGGGTATATCGAAGCCGACCGCGCCGAGGACAAGCCCTTTTTCGCCTACCTCGCCTACACCGCCCCGCACTGGCCGCTGCAGGCGCCGGACGAGTCGATCGCCCGGTTCAGGGGGAGATACGACAAGGGATACCAGGCCCTGTACCATGAGAGATTCGAGCGCATGAAAGAACTCGGTCTGGTGGCGCCCGACGCCGAACCGATCGGCGATGAACGGTTCGAGCCGGCGTGGGACGCCCTCAGCGCGGATGAGAGGAAGGTCGAGGCGCGCAAGATGGAAATCTACGCGGCCATGGTCAGCGACCTGGACACCTACGTCGGAAAGGTGATCGATTACCTCGAGGAGATCGGCGAACTGGACAACACCTTCATCATGTTCATGTCCGACAACGGGGCGGAATCGAGCCGGCTCGACCTGGCCCCCTTCATCGCCGATCACGTGGGGAAGGAATACGACCACAGCCTGGAAAACCTGGGGCGCGGCAACACCTACGTCATGTACGGCAGGAACTGGGCCAGCGCCTCGGCCGCCCCGCATTTCAGGCACAAGGCGACGGCGTTCGAGGGGGGCATCCACGTGCCCGCCTTCGTCCATTACCCCAAAATGGTGGCCCCGGGCTCAAGCAGCGACGGCATCGGGCACGTCATCGACGTCTACCCCACCCTGCTCGAACTCGCCGGCGCCCGGCACCCGGGAACGACCTACAAGGGAAAGGAAGTGCTGCCGGTCAGGGGCCGGTCCCTCATCCCGCTGATCACCGGAAAGGCCGAAGCGATCCGTGACGCGGACGAAATCCTGGGATGGGAATTGCACGGCCACCGCGGCGTCCGCCAGGGGGACTGGAAGCTGGTCTGGGACCAGGCCCTCCCCGAAAAGGAGAGGAGATGGCGCCTCTTCAACCTGGCCGAAGACCCCTTCGAGCAGAACGATCTCAGCGGGACCCGGCCGGAAAAATACGGCGAGATGATGGCCCACTGGGACACCTACGCCCGCGAAAACGGGGTTATCTATTAAGGCCCCGCACCCTTTAGTCCCGATCTCCCGGTAACGTGCGGACGGGTTTCCGGACCCGTCCGCCGGCCCGGTCCCGCCCCGGAGCACCCTCGAATTGCGTGGTCTCCGGTCCCGGATCTCCCCTATAATGCTGCCTGCGGAGGCTGAAAGGGGAAAGACATGGCGCGGCGGAAATCGTACGCACGGATCCTGGAACCGGGAACGATCGGCCGGATCAGGACCCGGAACCGGATCATCAAGTCGGGCGCCGGCATGCTCATGTGGCATGAAGACGACGTTCACATGCGGGAGGAGGTCCAGGCCCATTACGAGCGCTTCGCCCGCGGGGGGGTGGGGCTCGTGATCGTGGAAGCGGTCACCGTGGATTACCCCTGGGGGGCGCGCTACCGCAACCGCTACCGGATCGACGAGGACCGGTTCATCCCCGGGCTCGCCGAACTGGCCGACGTCATCCACAGGCACGATTGCCCGACCTTTCTCGCCGTAAACCACGACGGCCCCTGGCAGGTGCACTGGGGGAACGAACAGAACCCCCTCTACCCCGGCCCCCCCGTCGCCGCTTCCCCGACGTGGCTGGCCCACCCCTGCGACCACCACAACGAGCGGCCGCGCGCCCTCACGGTCCCCGAAATCGAAGGGATCGTGGAAAAGTTCGCCGCCGCCGCCCTGCGCGCGCGCAAGGCGGGGTTCGACGGAGTGGACATCAACGCCGCCAGCAGCCACCTGTTCCACAACTTCCTCTCCCCCTTCTGGAACAAGCGAGAGGACGACTACGGCGGCAGCATCCGGAACAGGGCCCGGCTGCTGACGGATACGATCCGGGCGATGAAGGACCGCGCCGGGCGCGATTTTCCCGTGTCCATCATCCTGAACGGCATCGAGATCGGTCTGGCCGTCGGCGCCGGGGCGGCCGAATGTTTTTCCCACGAGGACAGCCGCGCCGCCGCCCGCCTGGCCGAAGCCGCCGGCGCGGACGCGATCCAGGTGCGCAGCCACTGGATCGGGCGTCACGTTCCGGGATTCCTGCCCGATCTCCTTTTTTATCCGGAGCCCCCGGTTCCCCTGCGCGATTTCCCGCAGGAATACGACGCCGGCCGCAAAGGGGCCGGGGCCAACATCCGGCTGGCGTCGGGGATCAAGAGCGCCGTAAGCATTCCGGTCACGGTCGTCGGGCGGATGAGCCCCGACCTGGGCGAGGAAACCCTGCGACAGGGGCAGGCGGACTTCATCGCCATGAACCGGCGGCTGCACGCCGACCCCGAGCTCCCCAACAAGCTGGCCGACGGCAGGCCGGAAGAGATCGCGCCCTGCACCGGCTGCACCTTCTGTCTCGGGGGGCAGGGGCGCTGCCGGATCAACGGGCTGGCCGGGACCACGCACACGTCCGTCGGGCGGGCCGAGAGAAGGAAAAGGGTAGTGGTGGTCGGCGCCGGCCCGGCCGGGATGGAAGCGGCCCGGGTTTCGGCCCTGCGCGGGCACCAGGTGGTCCTGCTGGAGAAGACGCGCAAGCCGGGAGGCCTCCTCCCGCTGGCGGCCATGGTCAAGGGACCGCACCCGGAAGACCTGCCCGCCATCATCCGGTATTTCACGCATCAGCTGGCCAAACTGGGAGTGACCCTGCACCCCGGCACGGAGGCGGATGTCGCCGCGATCCGAAATCTTCGTCCCGACGTGGTCTTTCTGGCCACCGGGGGGCTGGCCGCGGTCCCGGATATCCGGGGCATCGAGCGGCCGAGCGTGGTCAGCGGCGCGGAGCTGCATCGCCGGCTGAAGTTCTTCTCCCGGTTCCTGGCGCCGGCGACGCTGCACCGACTCTCCAGGATCTACATGCCTATCGGCAGGAGGGTCGTCGTCATAGGCGGCGGGGTGCAGGGGTGCGAGCTCGCCGAATTCCTTCTCAAACGGGGCCGGACCGTCACGGTCGTGGACCGGGCGGAGGAGATGGGGGAAGGCCTCGTCATGGCGATGAAGGAACAGCTCTTCCGCTGGTTCGAGGAGAAACGGGTGCCCCTCGTCTCCGGGGCCAGGGAGTATGTCGAGATCAGCGACAAGGGACTGGTCTTCGTCGACCGGGAAGGCCGGACGGTGACGCTCGAGGCCGACACCATCATCCCCGCGCTTCCGCTCGAACCCAACCCGGCCATGCTGAAGGAACTGCAGGACTTCGTCCCCGAGGTCTATCTCATCGGGGATTGCGGCGAGCCGCAGCTGATCGTGGATGCCGTCGGCTCCGCGCTGCGCGCCGCGATGACGGTATAACAGGGATCGGACCTGTCGAGGCGCGCTATGACAACGGAATCCGCAGGGATACCCCGCCGGGAGGCATCGGGCGCGGCCGCCCCGGCCAGCCGGGTCCTGTTGTTTTCCATCGCCGCGTCGCTGGTGACCATGGCGCTCAAAATCACCGCCTACGCTTTCACCGGTTCCGTCAGCCTCCTCTCCGATGCGCTGGAATCGACCGTCAACCTCGCCGCGGCCCTCATCGCCTTCCTCGCCCTGGCCGTCGCGGACCGTCCCGCCGACCGGTCGCACGCCTACGGCCACGAAAAGGCGGAATATTTCTCCAGCGGGGTGGAAGGCGCCCTGATCCTGGTCGCGGCCATCGCCATCATCTACGCGGCCGTGCAGCGCTTTCTCGACCCGAGGCCCCTCACCGATCTTGGAGCGGGCATAGGCATCGCCCTGGCGGCTTCCGGGATCAACTTCGGCGTTTCGCGTTTCATGCTGCGGAAGGCGAAGCACTACGACAGCATCGCGCTGGAGGCGGATGCCCGGCACCTCATGACCGATGTCTGGACCTCGGCGGGCGTCGTGGCCGCCCTGGCCGTCATGGCCTTCGCCCCTCCCCGCTGGCTGATCCTGGACCCGATCGTAGCGGTCCTGGTCGGCCTCAACATCATCCGTACCGGCACCGACCTGATCCGGCGTTCGATGGCCGGGCTCATGGACAGCAGTCTTCCGGAAACCGAGATCCGGCAGGTCGAGGAAGCGATCCGGGCCTCGCTCGATCCCGGCGCGGCCTACCACGGCCTCCGGACCCGGAAATCGGGATCCCGGCGTTTCGTTGAGCTGCATGTCACGGTGCCGGGCGACCTGTGCGTGACCCGAGGGCACGACTGCTGCGAACGGATCGAGGCCGCGATTGAACGCCGGCTGCCCAAAACATCGGTTTCCACCCATCTGGAACCGGACGACGCGCGGCCGGGCCGGGATCCGTCCTGAACTGTTCAGGCATCGATATCCAGGCGATCCAAAGAGATCCTGTCTTCCTCAACCGGTATGTTGTAATATTACAGGGATTCAGGACCATCGGGGCTTGCACCCAGGGGCATTCCCGACAGCGTGTCCCCGATAGGATTTTGTCTTTGGGTTCACCCTAAATCACGCGTCTCCGGATCCAGGCCGGGTGGCACCGCCCGCCGTATCGCGTCCCTGGGGAAGACCGGACAGGCTCTCAAAAGGCAGGTGACCATTATGCAAGACTCGTACTTGTTGATCTTCATCGGCATCGGGTTGGCCCTGGTCCTGCTGGAACTGCTGATGGGCCTGTTCACCGGGCTCGACCTGGTGTTCATCGGCTCCGCCTTCATCCTGGGCGGCTTGATTTCCTGGCCGTTTCACTCGTGGGTTCTCGCCCTCCTGGCGACCATGGCCATCTGCGTGGCCTATATCGCCCTGGGCAGGAAATACGTCCACCGGTGGTCCGCCGTTAAAAAAGAGATCAGCAACATCGATCGTATTATCGGGCTGAAGGGGGTCGTGCTGCAGGCTATCCCTGCGGGCGGCACCGGCCTGGTGAAAGTAGGCAACGAGGAGTGGAGGGCCCGGGCCGAAACCGCGATCGAACCGGGGGCGGCGATCGAAGTCACCGGAATCAGCGGAGTCACGCTTCGCGTGCAAAAATGCCAAGGAGGCAACTAATGGAATTGGGATCCTTCATACTTCTGGTCCTTCCGGCGCTGGTGATCCTGCTGTACTGGCCAAATCGATCGTGATCATCCGCCAGGCCGAAAAGGGCATCGTCGAAAGGCTGGGCCGGTACAAGGAAACGCTCGACCCGGGTCTCCGGGTGCTGATTCCCTTCATCGACGGTCTGCGCGCCAGGGTCGACATGCGCGAAACAGTCCTGGACGTCGCGCCCCAGGCCGTGATCACCAAGGACAACGTCGGGATCACGGTGGACGCCGTCGTGTACTACTACGTGACGGACGCCAAGGCGGTGACCTACGAGGTGGCCAACTTTTTCGTGGCCGTCAGCAAGCTGGCCCAGACCAATTTGAGGAACCTCGTCGGCGACATGTCGCTGGACGAAACGCTGGGCTCGCGCGAACGCATCAACTCGTCCCTGAGGACCACCCTGGACGAAGCTACCGACAAATGGGGCGTCAAGGTCACCAGGGTGGAGGTCAAGGAGATCCTGCCGCCCAAGGACATCACCGAGGCGATGAGCAAGCAGATGAAGGCCGAGCGGGAGAAACGGGCCACCATCCTGGAAGCCGAGGCCTACAAGCAGAAGAAGATCCTGCAGGCGGAGGGGGACAAGCAGAACGCCATCCTGGTCGCCGAGGGCGACCGCCAGTCGGCCATCCTGAGGGCCGAGGGGGAAGCCAAGGCCATCGAGAACGTATCGGTCGCCGCCAGGGAGTACTTCGTCGGCAACGCCCAGATCCTGAAGCAACTGGAGGTCACCCAGGCGGCCCTGCAGCAGAACACCAAACTCGTCATCTCCGACCAATCCCGCTTGATCAACGTCCTGGGGTTGGGGGAGGAACTCAAGGAGATATCGGTCAGGAAATAGGGGTTCCGCGCCGTCCCCGGACCGATGGGCCCCGGTCGCTCCCCCACGACCGGGACCCCGGCGCGCCCGGCGCTAGCCGGCGTTCTGCAAGGCGAATTCCCAGTGGATCAGCCTGTCGAGCACCGCGTTGACGTAGTCGGCCCGACGGTTCTGGTAATCCAGGTAGTAGGCGTGCTCCCAGACATCGATGGTGAGCAAAGGCGTCATCCCCTTCGTCAAGGGGGTTTCGGCATTGGCGGTCTTGACCACCTTGAGGGAATCCCCGCGGAGGACGAGCCAGCTCCAACCGCTCCCGAATTGAGCCAGGGCCGCGTCCGCGAGCTCCTTCTTGCAGGCGTCGACGCTCCCGAAAGCGTCCACCATCTTCTTCCTGAGCGCCTCCGGCGGCTCCCCTCCCCCCTTCGGGTTCAGGCTTTTCCAGTAGAAGGAATGGTTCCAGATCTGCGCCGCGTTATTGAAGATCGCCGCCCCTTCAAGCCTTCCGGCCGTCTCGGCCATCACCTTCTCCAACGCCAGGTCGGCATATTCCGTTCCCGCAACAAGCTTGTTCAGGTTATCCACATAAGCCTTGTGATGTTTGCCGTAGTGAAAACTCACCGTTTTGGCCGTAATGACGGGTTCCAATGCGTTTTCGGCATAAGGAAGAGGGGGCAGAACATGGGGCGACGCGGCTCCAGCCGTTGCCGGGGATTGACTTGTGTCTTTATCGCTCATTTTGGTCTCCTTGCGGTGGGTGGGCACTGCGTGATACCTCCCGCTCCGGCGTCGGCAACCCCGGTGGGCGGACAGGAATCCTTCCGGTGGAAGGTCCCGGGTCGATCCGGCAGACATCCCCTTTCAGGACTTCGTCGACATCGCTCCGACCGCATCCGGGCCGGATCGGCCCGCCCGATCGCCTTTTGCTCGAATGCCTGGTGTCGGGAATATCTCCGGCATCCCGCCTGAGACCACTCCATGCCGTTGTTGATGCCATTCTACCCCAATATCACCGCGTTGGACATCGGTTTCGGGGCACGGCGGCATCCTTTTCCAGCGGAGGCGAGGGCTCGGAACGCGCGGGCGAAGACTCACGGTCCGGCCGTCCCCATTTTTTTATACTTTATATTGCAAAGTACTTGATTATGGATTAGCATTGCAGCCGAACGAACGCGTGCGCAAACCGATTGCCGACCCTGGAGGACACCATGAACCTGAATACGGAGAAATCCCCCCTTCCCCGGACCGCGGCTCTTCAGAGCCGCTTCTCGACCGCTCTGAAGATGGCTTCCATCGCCCTCTTGATCCTTTTCCTGCTCATCCCCCTGGCGATGGTCCGTTCGGTCCTCGAGGAGCGCCTGGCCCGGCGGGACGCGGCGGTGGATGAGATCACCTCCACCTGGGGCAAGGAACAGGTCGTCACCGGGCCGGTTTTGATCGTTCCCTATACCTTCGACCAGAGGAGCTGGGAAGAACAGGTGATCGAAGGGCGGAGGGAGCGGGTCGAGCGGATCCAATCCCTGAGGGGTCAGGCCTATTTCCTTCCTTCGGAGTTGAAGGTCGATGGACAGATCCGCCCGGAACCGCGCCACCGGGGGATCTATGAAACGGTCGTTTACAGCGGCACCCTGGATCTCAGCGGCAGCTTCACCAGGCCTTCCTTAGAAGAGTGGGACGTGGACCCCTCCCGGATTCTGTGGGACGAAGCGGAGGTCGCCCTCGCGGTTACGGACCTGCGGGGGACCCGGGAATCCCTCCGGATCACGCTGGCCGGGCGGGCGGCGCCGATGAGGCCGGGGAGCCGCCTGGCGGCCTTCGAAAACGGCATCCACGCGAGGATCCAGGGGCTCGGCGCCGCGATCGACACCATTCCTTTTGCGATGTCGCTGGGGCTGAACGGCAGCCGCGGCCTCCGCTTCGCACCCGTCGGGGTGAACAACGATGTGACGATCCGCTCCACCTGGCCCGATCCGAGCTTCCAGGGGGCATTCCTGCCCGCCGAACGGACCGTGAATCGGGACGGTTTCAGCGCCCGCTGGCAGGTTTCCTACTACGGCCGTTCCTACCCGCAACAGTGGACGGACCGCACTCCTGTCGAAGCCGCCGGCTTTGCCGCTTCACTTTTCGGCGTGGACCTGGTTCCGGCCATCGATTCCTACCGGTACGTGGAGCGGTCCATCAAGTACGGCATCCTGTTCATCGCGCTCCTGTTTGCGGCGTTTTTCCTGTTTGAGATCCTCTCGTCCGCACGCATCCACCCGTTCCAGTACACCCTCGTCGGCATCGCCCTCTGTCTGTTCTATCTCGGGCTGCTGGCCCTGTCCGAAGTGACCTCGTTTGCAGCCGCGTACTGGATCGGCGCCGCCCTGGCCGCGCTGATGATCGCGCTGTACAGCGGCAAAGTCCTCCACAGCCCCCGGGCGGGCGCCCTGGTCGCGGCCGGCCTCGCCCTGATCTACGCGTTCCTGTTCGTGATCCTCCGTTTGCAGGACTACTCGCTCCTGGTCGGCGCCCTGGGGCTGTTTCTCCTGCTCGGCGTCGCAATGTTCGTGACGCGCAACATCGACTGGTACGAGCGGGACGGCCGATAACGGGAAAGGGCCGGCGCCTGCGTTCGGCACGCGGGCGCCGGCCCCGACAGCGGACGGCTTCGCAATCATTCCGGTTGCGGGTAGACCTTCTCCTCCGCTTCCCAGTGGGAAGGGGTGTTGTACGGCAGGACCGCGCCGGGAGCCTCGATTTCGTAAAGCTTGCCATTGCGGATCTTGTAGACGTGCACGGCGGCCAGGTTGAACTGCCCGTAGGTCTGGGTGTTCCCCGTCACGCCCTCCCTGGGCGGACGCCGCGTGCCGTCGTGGCGGAACATCGAAAAGCCCACCGCCAGCCCCTTCTGCACGTCGGCGACGACGAGGCGCGGCCGGATTTCGGTGATATAGGAAAAAACCCCCGCGCTGAGCTGCCCTTCGCAGTCGGTGGGGACGCCCCCGAACCCCCCGGTGGGCATGGCGCCGCCGGGCGCCGCCTTGGCCTTGGGGGGCGGGCCGCCCGCCGTGACCATGCCGTTCTCCCGCCGTTCACATTCCTTCGCGAACGGGGCCCGGGTGCCGTCCTCGGAGGTCAGGGCGTCGTAGTACGCCAACCCGATCCGGACCAGGTCCTCCCGCTTCATCCGTTCGGCCTCCGGGATGTCCTCGTCGAAGCCGGGGCGGGACTTCAAGAGGTTGGGCCCGGAGAAATTCATGGGCATGCTCCCGCCGCCCCGGACGATCAGGTGCTCGGCCTCGGTAATCTTCCCCGCCTCGAGCTTGATGCGGGCCCCGAGCATGACGGGTTGGTCCTTTTCCTTCATGACCACCAGGCAGGCGGCCGCCTGCCCCTCGGGATCGGCCGCGAAGATCCGGTAGTCCTTCGGCCCCTCGGTAGCGGTCTCCCACAACCCCTTCCCCACCTCGAGGACCTCGATCCCCTTTTCGGTGTTCTCGGTGAACTTCACGCTGTCGGCAAAGGGCAGGCTCCCGGGATCGTGCTGGACCAGCGCCTCGATATACCGGTGCATCAGGTTGTCGAGGCACTGCCGGTCGCACTCTTCGACCTTCACCCCGCAACCCGTCCACCCCCAGGCGGCCAGGAACACGGCTGCGACAAATACCCTATGGAATCGGCTTGATCTCATTCGGTTCTCCCTTCATGGTTGGATCAGGCAATACTACTGCAAGGATGGGACTCCAGGATAGTATTTTGCAGTCGCTGGATGGGGGCGGGGATCCGGTACCTTTGTGGAGCCGGATGCCGTTCGGAACTTTCGGCCTACGGCCTGGCATTGTATCTGCAGCAATGACCCTCGTCCGTCCCCGGTCCTATCCCAGCTGGGTGATGAAATAGCCGGCGACGATGGTGGTGCCGATGACGCCCGCCACGTTGGGTCCCATGGCGTGCATGAGGAGGTAATTGGAGGGGTCGCTCTTTTGGCCTTCCACCTGGGCCACCCGCGCCGCCATGGGAACCGCGGATACGCCGGAAGCTCCGATCAGGGGGTTGAGCGGATTTTTGGAGGAGAGCAGGTTCATGAGCTTGCCCATCAGGATCCCGCTGGCGGTGGAGAGGGCGAAAGCGCAGACGCCCAGGGCGATGATTTTCAATGTCTGGGGGGTCAAAAACCGGTCGGCGCTCATGGTGAAGCCGACGCTGGTGCCCAGAAAGATCGTCACGACGTTGATGATCTCGTTCTGGCTCGATTTCACCAGCCGCTCGGTGACCCCGCATTCGCGGAGGAAATTGCCCAGCATCAGCATGCCGATCAGGGCCGCTGACGCAGGCACGAGCAATATGCACGCGACGCAGACGATCAGCGCGAAGGCCATTCTTTCGAGCTTGCCCACCGTGCGCAGCGACCGCATCCGGATTTTCCGTTCTTTCGCCGTGGTCAGCAGGCGCATGATCGGGGGCTGGATCAGCGGCACCAGCGCCATGTATGTGTAGGCGGCGACCGCAATGGGGCCGATCAGGTCGGGCGCCAGTTTGGATGCCGTGAAGATGGAAGTCGGGCCGTCAGCGCCGCCGATGATGCCGATGGACGCCGCTTCTCCAGGCGTGAAGCCGAGGGCGATCGATCCCAGGAAGGTGGCGAAAATTCCGATCTGGGCGGCGGCTCCCAGCAGGAGCGTTCGGGGGTTGGCGATCAGCGGTCCGAAATCGGTCAGCGCGCCTACACCGAGGAAAATGATGGGCGGAAAGAGCTCCCATTCGATCCCTTTGGAAATGTAGTAATACAGGCCTCCCGGCGCCATCGAGCCGTCGGGCTGGACAAGGGGGGGGTTGACCACGCCCAGGGTCGGAAGGTTGGCGATCAGGGCGCCAAACGCTATGGGCACCAGCAGGAGTGGCTCGAATTCCTTGTACACCGCGAAATAGAGGAGGAGGAGCACCACCCCCCACATGATGACCTGGCCCCCCGATACCTGCGCGAAGCCGGTGTCGGCCATAAAGCGGGCAAAACCCTGTAGCATGCCGAAGTCCATCCTTATGCGAGCGTTACGAGAACCGCGCCTTCCTCGGCCCGCATGCCCGGTTGTGCCTGAATCGAAGCGATCACGCCGTCCTGCGGCGCCCATACGGGGGTGTTCATTTTCATGGCTTCAAGCATGACCAGGAGGTCGCCCTTCTTGACCCGCTGCCCCTGCTCCACATGGACGGTGACGACGATGCCGGACAGGGGACACAGGACCCTCCCACCTTCGGCCGCCGGCTGCGGCGTCGGTGCGACATGCCGGGGGGGGTGCAGGACGGGGGCCTGTGGCTGCACCGGGATCGCGGCCTGCGGGTAACCGGCGTTATCGTCCAGCAGTTCCGCCGTGACGTCATAGACCTGGCCGGCGATGGTGATACGGATGTGTCGTGTGATGGACATGGCGAATCCTTTACCTGTATTTCTTCAGAGTCGGGCGCCGCCTCGGAACGCGGGCCCTGCCGATCGGCGGCCTCAGGTTGCGCACGGCCCCGCGCTGGGAATAGGCATGCGAATCAAAGATCTGCCGCCGGCCTTCCCCCCCCCACCAGTTTTGCTCGTAGGGACCAAGGACCGGGGCGACCCGGTGGATGCGGAAAGCCCGATCGTCGAGCACCACCGCCACCGCCGCGGCAATCACCGCCGGGAGGAGCGGGTCGCCGGAGGTCGCGGGCGATCGCTGGGGGTCTGCCGCGGAAACCGGCACGAAGCCCGGTGCCGCAGGCCTTCGGCCGCCGCGCTCCAGGCGCTGGAAAAAAAACCCGGTGGCGGTACAGAACAGGCTGATCCCGGCCAGCGCCGTCAGGACAATGAACACCCCCAGGACCAGAAAACCCAGAACCTCGCCCCACGACGGTTGCGCCGCGAGCGCCGGGACTTTAACTTGAAACTGGTCTGAAATGAGACCCAAGGAGGAGGCGTCCATAGAGCGGTATTCTAAAAAAACAAAGAAGGCGACATATTCAAAACAACATACGGCTGCGGTCATTCTGTTTGCTTATATTTTTCCCTCGCCAATTAGTTATTATAATGTCTCCCGGAGTGGAAACCAATGGCTATATGCAGCCAGGAGCCGCATCTCGAAGACGCCGGTCTTCCCCGGGACGGCCTCCGGCCTGTGGCCGAAGGCCCGCGGACCTAATCCTGGCCGGGGGCCCCGTCCCCTGCGCCGCCTTCCGCCGCGGCCGCCAGGACCTGTTCCGCCAGGGCGGCGTCCTCTTCTCCGATGAAGAGCTGCACCCCGCGCGCGAACGCGAGGGCGGGGTCGACCGACCCGCAGTCGTCGGAATTCAGGTAGGATTCGATGCCGTTCGCCAGCAGCAGTTGCCGGACGATTCCCGCTTCCGCCCGGGAATGGAATTCCCGGCACAGCACCCGTCGTTTCATGGCATCCTCCCCAGGCCGCACCCTGAACTCCCGTCCCGTCCGCCTGGAATGCCGGGCCGGCCCGAGCGTCACCCCCGCCGGAGGGGGAAGAGCCGTTCGGATCTCGCGGCCCCGCAACGGGCGCATTTCGGGTCGTACCACGAAATGCGCGCCTGGCACTCGGGGCAGCTCCAGCGCTCCTCCTCGTGCCGGGTCCACCGCGCGATTCCCCTCTCCCGAAGGCCGCGGCAGTTTTCCAGCACCTCCGCGTGGTGCAGCATCCCGTCGTTGTTGAAATCGGTCACGAGCCTGCAGGGGAAGTCGCCGCAGTCGGCGCAGCGGGTCACCCCCGGTTTCGTTTCGGCGCACTCCCGCATGGAGCATTTCCGGCAGAAGGCCGCGACCCGTCCGCCGCCGATGCAGCCGTCGCATTGCACGTCGGCCAGGGTCATCGAGGAATCCCGGCCCGAAAACTGCCCGAGGAGCGCTTTGATTTTCGCCTCGTCCTTGTCCCGGGTGGCGAGATACATGGGGCAGGCGCCGCAATACAACCCGCAGGGCGCGACCAGCAACTCCCTGTTTTCCGGCGCGCCGGAAGCGCGGGCCGCCGGGACGTCCAGTCCGGCGATGGAGCCGATGACGGCGGCGCCGGCCACGGTCCGGACGAACTCTCTTCGCGAAGTCCCCTTTTTCATTCCCGTGCTCATGAGACCTCCACTCCCCCGATAAAAAAATTCGCAACGCAGCCACCCGCCGCGCCGCCCCCCATCCGGTCCCATCCCGCCCGCCGCGCCGTCCGGGTCCTTATCCCTTGCCCAGCGCCTTGAGCACCTTTTCGGGCGTGGCCGGCGATTCGACCCATTTGCCGGTGGCGTTGTGGATGGCCATGATGACCAGGTGCGTGTTGGCCAGGCTGTGGCTGATGCCGTTGGCACCGTAACACGCGTTCCCCGCCCGTGTTTCCAGCAGGTCCAGGTCCACCCTGGGCATGTCGAGCATCGAGACCTTCCGGTAGTCGAACATGTTCGTGCTGAGTTTCACCCCGGTCGCCGGGTCGTAGACATATTCCTCCTGGAGCTGACACCCGGCGCTGAAGTCCATCACCTGGTCGATCTGGCTCTCGAGCGACGTCAGGCGCAGGATCTTCCCCGGATCCGCCGCGACCCCGAACCGGAGGATTTCGACCTCCCCGGTTTCGGTGTCCACGGCGACCTCGCACGCCGCCACGTTCATCGTGTCGAGCGCCCTGCCGCGCTGGTTCCAGAGGGCCAGCGGCGGCCGGCCCGAATAGGTCGCGAACAGGTTGGCCCGGACGGCCCGGGCCAGGGGAAGCCCCTTGCCCGGATCGGCCTTGACGACCACCCTGCCGTCCCGCATATCCAGGTCCTCCGGCTTCAGCCCCTTGAAGGGGTTCGGGGCCTGCGCGGCCGGGCCGCGCCCCATGCTGATGCCGCCGGCGGCCGCCGGGGCGTTGGCCTCGGTGACGGCCGCTTCCAGGATCCGCTCCTTGAGGATATGGGCGCATTCCTTCATGGCCCAGGAGGACGCCGTAGACCCGTCGCTCCCCCCCCCGTAAGGGCGGTAGATCTCCTGGGAATCGAGCTCGATGCGGATATCCCCGTATTCGAGCCCCAGTTCCTCGGCGATGACCATCGCGTTGCATTCCAGGCCGTAGTGGCCGATGGTGGGACCCTGGGACGCCAGGACGACCTGGCCCCTGCGCAGTTCCAGCTTGGTGTTGTACGTCATCCCGGAATGGCGCGGGCACTGGTTGTAGCGGAAGCTCGCCCCGTGCAGGCGCCCGTCGGGGAGCTTTCCGGCCCCGGTGGGGTGCCACCGCCACTGCATCCTCTTCTTGAGGGCGGCCACGCACGCCTCATAGCTGGGGACCGGGTCGGGGTCGTCCTGGGACCGGGGCCCGTGCAGGTTGAGCGTCGCGATCTCGATCGGGTCCTTCCCCAGTTTCTCCGCGATCAGGTAGAGCCCCACCATCAGGGAATCCCACGACATCGGGTTGTGCTGACCGCTGACGTACATCTTGCCGCGGTTGCTGTCGACGACCTCCATCCTCTGCCGGACATTCGTGCAGCGGGTGGTGAAATAGGGGCCGTACGTCTGGTCCATCGTGTTGCCGAAAATGGAGCTGCCCCGGACGCCGCCGTCGGCGACTGAGAAATCGTCGACGGCCGTGATCCTTCCGTCGCCTGTGAAGCCGACCTTCATGTGCACGTAGCGCTGGCTCAGGTTGAGGTCGTACATCTCGTAACGGTTGTTGACGCAGCGCACCGGCCGGCCCGCCCTCCTGGCAAGCAGCGGGGTGATCAGCTGAGTCTTGCGGTTCCCCCAGTCGCAATACCTCCCCCCCAGGAACATTCCGTCGCGGAAGATCTTTTCCGGGGGGAAGTGGTACAGGTCCCCGATCGAGTCCTCGGTCCAGGCGGGGATCCCCTCGATATGCAGGTTCTTTCCCTCGCCGTGGACCGCGTCGTCGAACCACCAGGCGACCGAACCGGTCGGGTTGGGGATATGGCCGGAAAAGGCGGCCGTATTGACGTCGTATTCGATGATGTGGTCCGCCTCGCGGAACCCGGCCTCGATGTCCCCGTCGTTGACGTTGGAATAGGAGACGTTCCCTTTCCTGGGGGGATTCTGGCCGCCGGCCGGACCCGGACCGCCGCTTCCCCCGTCGGGACCGGGGTAGGGGGGCGCCGGCCGGATCACGGCCGCCTCCGGCTCCCGTCCCTTGCGCAGGTCGATGACGTGGGGCAGCACCACCCAGTCCACCTCGAGAGCGCGCAGGGCCTCCTCGCAGATGTCCTCATTTTCGGCGACGACGATGACGCCGACCTCGGCCCCCTCCTGGTCGGCGATGTTATCCAGGAAGGGCTCGGACGGGCCTCCCATGAATCCCCCCCCGAGGCGCAGGCTCCGGACGTCCTCGTCCTCCCAGGTGAGGACATCGACGACTCCCGGGACGGCCCTCGCCTTCGCGGTGTCGATCGACCGGATCCAGGCGTTCGCGTAGGGGCTCCGGAGGAACTTGGCCTCGAGCATGTGGGGGACGACATAGTCGAGCCCGAATTTCGCGACCCCGGTCACCTGGGACCAGGACAATACCCCGGGCAGGTTCGGTTTCCCGACAACCCTGAAATCTCTTCTGGTTCCGTTTGCGCCTTCCAGGTCGGCCATAATCCGCACTCCCCTCGTTTTCCTTCAAGAACCGCGGAATCCCCGGCGATGCGGAAATCCCCTCCCGTCCGACCCATTTTAAAGCAGTTCCGGTCTGAAAAGTACAGAATCGGCGGGCGATCGCGCCGGGGGCGCGGACGCATCCCGGCCGGGGGCCGTGCAGCCTTTCCTATATGGCGCGCCCGATGCGGGAGCCGTCCCCGATCGCGTCGATGATCAGGGCGGGGTTCCCGCAGTCGCCGATCTGGTAGATCTCTGGCGCCGTCCCCTCCAGGCTCCTGACCCTGTCGGCGTCCGGAGCCATGGCCAGAGCCGGCAACAGGGTGTCCGCCGGCAGGGTCTTCCTCTCCCCTTCCCTGGTGGTCACCGTCAGCCCCTGATCCGTTATCCTTTCATACCGGACGCCGGGCAACAGGGGCACTCCCTTCCGCTGCAACCACCAGAAGAGGCGGACTTTGTAATTCTCGATCACCCCTTCCCCCATTTCCTCGGCCGTGTCCACTACCGTCACCTTTCTGCCCCGTTTGACCAGGAACACGGCCAGCTGGAGACCATGGATGCCTCCGCCGATGATGACGACCCTCTTGCCGACCGGCATCCATATTTTCGTGGCCCGGTTGAGCAGCCCGGGGCCGAAAAACCTCAAATATTTCTTCAGCCGGCGGTTCAGGGCGGCGGCCCGGACCACTTTGCCCGATTCGATACCCGGAATCTCCGGAACGGCATACTCCCCTCCCGTGGCCAGGATGAGGACGTCGGGCCCGACCCGCTCCACAAGCGCCCTGTCCACCTCTTTGCCCAGGTGGATCCTGACGCCCAGCCGGGCGATCTGCGTCTCGAGGTAGCGCACCAGGGCCGGGAGGTCTTCGATTTCGAGCCCCTTGATCGTGGCGGCGACGGGTACGGACCCTCCCAGCCGATGCTCCTTCTCGTAAAGCGCGACTTCATGCCCCCTCAGGGCGGCCACCCGTGCGGCCTCCATTCCCGCCGGTCCGCCACCGACGACCATGACCCTTTTCTTCCTGGGCGCCGGCCGGATCTCGAATTCGCGCTCCCTGGTCAGGGCGGCATTGATGCGGCAGCAGGACTTCCCCTCGACCGGGTGCGTATGGATGGCCTCGATGCAGGAAAGGCAGCGCGTGCAGGGGGCGATATCGTCCAGTCTCCCGGCGGCGATCTTGTTGGGGAATTCGGGGTCGGCCAGCAGTTGCCGCGTCATGCCGATGAAGTCCGCCCGGCCCTGCAGAAGGATCCTCTCTCCCATTTCGGCGTCGATGCCGGCGGTGGCGATCACCGGTATGGACACCGCCTTCTTGACCATGGCCGACAGGGGCACCCAGAACCCCGCCCCGCTTTTTCTCCCGTCGAGCCCTTCCGGCAGGGGATCGGGGACCTCCGGGTAGCAGACCGTTTCGGGCCAGTTGATCAGGCAGTAGACCGGGCCGAAGCCGTCGGCCTTGGGATGGAGGTTGTCCGCGCCGGCGGCTTCGAATATCCGGCCGAACTCCACTCCCTCCTCGGGGGTGATACCGTCGTCTATCCCGTATTCGGCGGCGTTGTAAAGGACGCCGATCGGGAAGTCCTTGCCCAGGCGCCGCTTCATTTCCTTCAGGATCTCCACCGTGAACCGGGAGCGGTTTTCCAGGCTCTGCGGGCCGTATTGGTCCCCGCGCCTGTTCCAGTGGCGGGACATGAAGGTGTTGCCCAGGTGCTGCGTGCCGCAGTGGACCTCCAGGTGGTCGATCCCCGCCTTCTGGTAACGCTCCGCAGCCTTGACGAACTTCTCCTGAATGTCCTCGATCTCGGCGATGCTCGCCTCGACGGTTTCATCGCTCCAGTTCCCGTACACTTCCTCTCGCATCACGGATGCGGCTATGGGCGGGCGCCCGGAAAGGGACGCCGGGCACCAGGGCCCGGCATGCATCATCTGAACGGACAACCGGCAACCATGTTTGTGGACGGCATCGGCCAGCCTGCGGAAACCCTCGATGTATTCGTCGGCGTCGATGCGCAACCCGTCGGCTATCCTTGCGCCCAGGGGGTAATCCAGGTAGGCGTTCCACAGGATGATCATGCCCGCGCCGCCCCTGGCCACCGCCTCGATGTAGTCGATGGTTTTCTGGTTCATGTGAAAATCGTGCGGGTCATGGGTGTTCATTTCCGCGGCGGTTTTGATGATCCGGTTCTTGATCCGCAGCTTCCCGATGTTGCAGGGGGACAGCAGCTTCTCAAATGGCGCCTTCCCGCTCATGATCGTTTCTCCTTCGGGGGTTTCTTCCGGCCCTGTTTTGAAAAAATCGGGCGACATCTGACGAGCCCGTTATCGGGATGCCTTCCCCGGCGGAACCGTCCGATGCCGCCGGAGCCTTCGGCAGCGGTCTGGATGGGACTCCCGGGTCGCCGGGGGGCTCCTTTAGAGTTCGGCACAAACGACTTTTACGAATTTGCCGTTCTCGAGATGGTAATGGATGAACTGCGGGATAACGGCGGTCTGTCCGACGGCCAGCGGCTTCAGCTTCGGATAGTCGGAAGCGGCGACGGTTTCCGGGGACAATTCCCTCACACCCTCGATCCGCACCCTGGCCTCGAGCGCGATGGTGGACGCGTCCGAAACAAAACGGTCCACGATCACGCTCTCCTTGATGTAGGCGTGAAGAAAAGCATAGAACTTCTTCACCGCCTCCCGGGATTTGAGAGAACCCGCGACATGGATCATCTCGAAATCGTCGGCGAAATAATCGAGGAACCCGTCGTAATCCCTGCCGTTGAATTTTTCCAGGTAAACATCGAATTCTTCGCGCGTCATGTCCTCTCTCCGCTTTCAGGTTATTCCTTGTGATGGTTGAACTTAACTTATTGTATAAGCGCAGCCTGCAATGTCAACCGCGCTTTTCTACGCCGAGAGCGGCCGGCAGCGGGCCGCCGGGCCCGTTCCCGGAAAGACCCGGGGCGGCAAAGGACGTTCCCCCGCGGCGGCGGATGTGCCATGATCAGGGGCGACAACCTTATCGCAGAGGAGAAACGCCATGCCCGTCGTCATCGTCGAAATCACACCCCAGGAGTACGCCAAGAAGGCGGAGATCGCCAGGGTTTTCACGGAGGAACTCAGCAGGATCACCGGCATACCGAAGGATCCGATCGTGGTGCTGTTTCACGACATCTCCCCCGAAAACGCCGCCGCGGCCGGGGAGATGCTGGTCGAAAGGCTCCGGCGCGCGCCCTCGCGGTAGCCGGCCGCGGCCCGTCCGTGCCGCCGCGGGGCGGAAGGCCGTCTCACGGTTCCGCCCGCGCCGCCCTGACCCGGGCGAAGTGGGTGTCGAACGCCAGGATCTTTTCGAGATCGGGATGTTTCCTCGCTCCCGACTCGCCGTCTATGTACAGGACCCGGGGATCCTTTTCATCGAAGGCGGGCCAGTGCGGCAGGCCGGGCCCGTTGGGATCCCCGTTCCGGGCGAAATGGACCCAGTACGACTGGAGCCTCTCGGCCAGGGCCTGGGCCCCGGGACCGGCGCCCCCCCCGGTCATCCCGGGTGTATCGAGCGTGCCGAACACGTACCGGATCTCGTCGGCGTGGTTGGCGCCGTCGGGGGACGCCGGTGTCCGGTGGTCGAAGTAGTACACGAAGGCCTTGTGCCTCCCGTTTCGGGCCTGCAGGGTGGCCCAGGCCCAGGTCGGCCAGGCGAAGGTGGAATCACGCATGATGTCCCTGGCGGACCGCGAGGCTTCTTCGTCCGTGGCGTGCGGGTAGGCGGCCAGCAGAACGTCGGCCCCCTCCGGGTACTGTCCGCGCACCATCCGCTCGAACCCGTCCCGCGTCACCGGCTGCGTGACGAACAACCCCCCTTCGTTCGAGTTGGTGCCGACGAGAATGGGGGTGTCGTTGAACCGGCCCGCCAGGTAGCGTTCGTACTGGTCCGCCACGATCGTCTCCCCGTCCGGTACGGGCCAGAAGCTCCCCATCCCCCTGGTGTTGCGCTGGATCTCCTCCGCCCCGAGGGCGCGGGCGGCGCGGATATCCCCGGCCCCCAGGGCGGCCAGGTAGGCCTTCCCCTGCGCCTCGGCCGCGGCCCGCGTCATGCGCGGCGGCGCCATCGACCCGCCGCTCTGGGAAATGGCGCGCTGGAACAGCCCGGCCGCCCCGGGCGATCCCGCCAGCATGGCGACCGAAATGCCTCCGGCGGATTCCCCGAAGAGGGTCACGTTGGCCGGGTCGCCCCCGAACCGGGCGATGTTCTCCTTCACCCACCGGAGGCCCGCGATCTGGTCCTGGATCCCGTAAGCGCCCGAGCCCCCGCCGCTTTCGGCACTCAGTTCGGGGTGCGCCAGGAATCCCATGGGGCCGACGCGGTAGGCCACGCTTACGAGAACCACCCCCTTCTTCGCCAGGCTCGTGCCGTCGTAGGCGGGGGAGCTTGTCATACCGATGCCGAAGCCGCCGCCGTAGATCCAGACCATGACGGGACGCTTCTCGTCCGTGGTCCGGGCCCCCGTCCAGACGTTCAGGTAGAGGCAGTCCTCGCTGATCTCCTGCGGGCCGCCGAGCAGCGCGCCGAAGGCGGTATCCTGCATCGGGCCGGGGGCGAACCGGTCCGCCCGCTTCACGCCGTCCCACGGCACCACCGCCTGCGGCGCTTTCCAGCGCAGGGCGCCGACCGGGGGCGCGGCGAAGGGAATGCCCTTGAAGGCAAGGATCCCGTCCCCGGCCACCCCTTCCACGATGCCGCCCGTCACGGTTACCCTGGTCGTAACCGGGTCCGGGGAACCGCATCCGGCCGCGCAGAATGTCAGGGCGAGTATCACGAACCAGCTCCGGCGCTGTCGTAGCCTCATGGCGACTCCTTGATGAGAATGTCCCCGCTTCGGCGGAGGCGGGGGTGCGGTGATGCGCCCTACCCCGCCAGGCTTCTCCCGATGTCGGCCCTGACATGCCGCCCGGCCCAGAGGTAGAAGAGGGCTCCCAGCATGCTCGACGCCGCCACGCAGAGGAGCGAGTACCGGATGGCGAGCGGGCCGTACCGGCCCTCGAGGAGGTCGTTGAGCACCCCGATGAGGAGGGGGCCGGCGGCCGAGCCGACGATGGTGCCGATCATGAACAGGGTGGCCGCGGCGAACGCCCGCATGCGGACCTTGACCACGCTCTGCACCAGGCCGAGAATCGGCCCCATGCGGAACGTCAGGAGGATCATGGCGAAAAACAGCCCCACGTAGGTCCACGGCAGGGGGGCGAAGAGAAACACCATCAGCACCGGGCCGGCCAGGAGCGAGGTCACGCCGGGCCCGACGATCTTCCACCGGTCGTCCCTTTTTCCCAGGCGGCCGATGACGGCGCCCCCCAGGAGGACCCCGGCGATGCCGGCGACCGAGTTCAAGGTTCCCCCGAACGTGCTGGCCTCCAGCAGCGAGGTGCCGTGCACCCGCTGCATGAAGGGGACGAACCAGGTGGCCAGCGCCAGGTCCGCGATGCCGGAGAAGGTGAACCCGATCACGATCAGCAGGTAGGTAGTGTTTTCAAAAAAGAAGCGCACCGTCTCGCCGATCCCGTACTCCCGGACATCGGCGTGTTTCCCGTCCTGGATGCCGCGCACGGGCTCCCTGACGGTGAAATACAGGAGCGCGGCCACGATGAAACCGGGGATGGCGACGGCGACGAAGGCCCCGCGCCACCCCCAATGCGAGGAGCCCACGATCCCCCCGATCCAGGCCGCCACCAGGCCGCCGATGCAGGGGGCCATGGACATGATGGCCATCGCCATCGGCAGTTTGTCCCTGGGGAAGAAATCGGAGACCAGGGAGTTGCCCGGGGCGGGGGACACGGCGCCGCCGATGCCGAACCCGATCCGCGCCAGGACCAGCTGCAGGACGTTTTGCGCGAATCCCCCCAGCGTGGTCAGGACGCTCCAGAACGCGACCCCGATCGATATGATCGCCAGCCTTCCCTTCCGGTCGGCGAGTCGCGCCACCGGCATGGAAAGAAGCGACCCCAGCAGGGTGACGACGATCCCGGCGATCAGCCCCATCGCCGTGTCCGATACCCGGAAATCGTTCTTGATCTGCTCGAGCACGACATTGACGATCTGGATATTGGCGAACTGCAGCGCCCATACCAGCGTCAGGAGAACGAGCACGTAGTAGGCCCTCGTCAGCGAAACGCCCGTTCCCCGTTCCGGCTCCCGCCCGACCGATTCCTCTGGTTTCATGAATCCCCCACGTGGGTCAGGCCGGGCGGAGGACTCCCGCCGGCCCGGGCCCCTTCTATGGCCTTATTCCGTTTCATGCGGGCCGCGGTAGTTCCTGTCCGTCGCCGTGGCGAAATGGAAAACGGGCCGGCCGAGGCGTTTCAGAATCAAGGGACAGTGCCGGATGCCCGGCGGGACGAAAATGACGCAGCTCTTCGTTATCGTGTGCTTTTCATCTTCCAGCCAGAATTCGATCTCGCCGCCGAGATCGGTCGGGTCCTCGGGATTGGAACCGAAAAAGGTCACGACTTCCCCGAAGTCGTGCACGTGACCCTTGTCCACGACCGTCACCTCCTTCGGTTGCGGCCAGAACCAGGCGCAGTCGACATAGGGCGCCCCTTCGAACACCCCGCCGTGCATGCAGTAGACCCTGGTGCCGAGGGCGTCCGGCACCCTGTTCAAGTCCGTTACGATGTACTTCCCGAATTTTGATTCCGCCATTGTATCGCTCCCCGGTTATCCAGGACTTAGGACCTGTTGTGTTTGTTCCTCTGGATCTTCTCCTGATGCCCGCCCGGGTCGGCTTCCGCGAGACTCCCGGCGCCCGGGATGATGGCAATTTCAAGATGCGGCGCCGTGTACTTCTTCCACACCAGCGGACCGTGGCTCACCCCCTTGGGGACATACACCATCGACGTCCGATCGAGCCGGAGCATCTGGCCGCCGACGGGAAACTCGATTTCGCCGCACAGCTCCTCGGGATGCTCGTAATCCGTCCCGTAATGAAGCACCAGCTCCTCGAAATCGCGGTGGGCGTGCTCGAGGATGTGCGGGTTGGGATCGGGCATCCCCCACACCCAGCCCCCCTCCACGTAAATGTTGCACTCGGGGACGAGGTTCCGGTTCATGAAGGTCATGGAGGAGGGACTCTGCCGGTTCTTGATGGGGGTCCCCGCGATCACCTCGTAGGTGGGCCTCCGGACCAGGTATCGTGCATAGTCGACTCCCGGATCCGGTCCCCGGCCCGTCTCCTCCGGGTTCCGCATGTTCCCCTTCCCGCGCTCGCCGGTTCCCAGCAGGATGGAGATGCGCACGTGCGGATGGCGGTAAGCCTTGTAGGTCAGCGGCCCGTGCGGGACCCCCTTCGGCACGAACAGAGCCCCGGTGGAATCGGTTTCGAGCTTCTGGCCGCCGAGAGTGTACTCGATATCCGCCCCCAGGTCTTCCGGGTCCCGGCAGTCTCCACCGATGTTCAGGATGATCTCGTCGTGCCCGCCGACCTCCTCCCCCAGGCAGGGATTGGGCTCGGGCATGCCCCATACCCATCCGAACTCCACGTTATACCGGACCCCGGGAACCAGCCCGCTGCTCATGTAGATCAGGGGCGGGTACGTCCGGTTCTTCACACCGGGATCGGGCTCCTCCACCGTTGCCGGCGTTTTGACCATATACCTTTCATAGTCATCGACAGCCATCATGGGCCCCTTTCGACTCCCCCCCTTTTCGGTTCCGGCAAACGTCCCCGGCTGCGGCGCTTCTTCTTGACTCTGCCGGCATTGTAGCCGAAGATCGGGGCGATCAATATCGATTTATGAGCCTGAGAGCATTTATTGCAGGGGGTGACACGGGATGGAACCATCCGGCCGGCCGATGAGGCGCAAGCGTTCGCTTCTCGGGCTGGCGGGTTGGCTCGCCGTTACCTTCGCGGTGTCGGCCTTCGGCGCGCTCTTCACGCCGGGCGGGGGAGGCGGCGGCTGGTACGCGACCCTGCCCAAGCCCGCATGGACGCCCCCCGGCTGGGTTTTCGGCCCGGTCTGGACCCTCCTCTACATCCTCATCGCGGTCGCGGCCTGGCTCGTCTGGCGCGCGCGGGGGAGCCTGCGGGCGGCCGCCCCGCCGCTCGCCCCCTGGGCGGCCCAGCTCCTGCTCAACGGCCTGTGGTCCCTGCTCTTCTTCGGCCTGCGCCTCGTCGTCCCCGCCTTCGTCGAGATCCTCGTCCTCTGGTTCGCCATCCTCGCCACCGTCATCGCCTTCTGGCGCGTGCGGCCGCTTGCCGGGGCGCTGCTGATTCCCTACCTGGCCTGGGTCGCCTTCGCCGCCGCGCTCAACGGCGCCATAGCGTTCGCCCTCTGATCGGGAATCGACGGGCGCTGCCGGGAGCGGGTCTATTCCCGCGTCCCGATGCCGAGCACCTCGAGCTGCGTCCTGACGGCCGGCGCCTGGGCCGCGTCGGGGTGGAGGGCAAGGAACTGCCGGAGCACCCGCGCCGCCGAAACGGGGTCCCTCATCTGCAGGTAGATGTCGGCCAGCGGCAGCTGCGGGAAGGAGAAGTGGGCGGGGTCGAGGGCGATCGCCCGCTCCAGATGCCTGGCGGCCTCCACCGGTCTTTCGAGAAAATAATAGCTCAGCCCCAGTTGCGAATGCGCCAGCGCGTCGTCGGGCCTTTCCCTCGCCGCGGCCAGGTTCGTCTCGAGCGACTCCGGGATCCGGTTCAGCGACAGGAGGGCGCCGCCCAGGTTGACCAGGGCCGGGTAGTATTCCGGATCGTGCTTCAGGGCTTCGCGGAAGCGGGTTTCGGCCAGGGCGAACTCTCCCGATTGGAACGCCAGCGTCCCCAGGACATTCCAGGCCGAGACGAACTGCGGCGCCAGGCGCACGCTCTTCTCCAGGTGGGCGACGGCCCCCGCCAGGTCCCTTCTTTCCAGCCGCCGGTACGCCTTCTCGTATTCCTTCCGGGCCTTTTCGGGGACCGAGAGTTCGGCCGCCGACACCCCCCCGAGGTTGCCGCTTCTCGATTGCGGACGAAAAAGCACCTTCACGGAGATCCTGTCCCGGGAGTCGGCCAGGCCGGGGCTGACCTCGATCGTCCGCTGGCACTGGCCGACGCGCGCGATCGACACGATCAGGGTGTATCGGTCCGGCGGCAGCTTCCTGAACCTGAACTTTCCGGACCGGTCGGCGAGGGTGTGGGCGGCGAAAGGCTTCGTGATTCCTTCCAGCAGCACGAGGGGCGTCGCGTCCGGGGAAAACGCGGCTTCCTCGTACACGATCCTGCCTGTCAGCTCATACTCTTCGCCTGCCGCGACGGCGCCGGCGGCCTGCAATCCGGCGAGGAGCAGCAGGGGAAGGATTCGAAGGCTCCTCATGACCCGATAGTACCAGCCCGACCGCGGGGCGCAAACAGCCGAAAGAGGGGAAGCGCGCATCCCCGGGCGGGGCCCGGCCCGAGAAAATGCCTTACCCGCGCCGGGCGGTTCGGTAGTAGAATCCCCGTGTCCGGCGGTTCCGGCCATTGATCCAGGCCGGGGGACGCGATGAAGCAGCGAAGAATCCGACATGGGGCGGTCATGAAGCGGGGGCCCGACGGGGTGGGAATGAAAACGCAGCCTGCGGGCCCTGTCCATTCCACACAACCATCATCAGGAGACTACATCCAGTGAAACGCACGAATCTCGTCACGATGTGCATCGCGCTCTGTGCCGCGATGCTGTTCCCCGTTTTGGGGCAGGCGCAGTTTGCGAAGGCCAAACCGAAGCCGGGGGATCCTCCCCCGGGGGTGCAGGCTTCCCAGGTCCCGATGGTATCCTGCCAGCGCGGCGGCCTGCAGCACGCCGTCCGGCTGTACCTGGCCGCTCAGGCCAGGGGCGACATCTCCATCCTGCCGCTTGCCACGGGGCTCGGCTACCAGGAGAACATGAAGCCCGCCGACATCAAGACCGGCTTCCTCACCAAACCCCTCGTCATCGACAAGAGCATGAGCCTGTACGACGACGCCTCGTGCCAGACCTTCACCGAGGTCATCGCGACCGACAAGGCCAATCCCCACGTAATCGGGGTGCGGCTGCGCGTCAACCACGACAAGATCGCCGAGATCGAATTGATCACGACCACGACCGGGGATTGGCTGTTCAACGCCGACAACTACCTGAAGTACACGTCCGAGGAGAACTGGGGCCCCATCCCCGCCGACCGGCGCAACAGCCGAGCCGAACTGGTGCGCGGGGCCACCGCCTACCTCGACGCCTTCCTCGAGGCGAAGACCGACCTGGTCCCGTGGGGCTATCCGTGCGTGCGGGTCGAAGGGGGCATGACCACGTCCCAGGGTACGGACGCGGACACCTGCGAGGCCGGCCTGCCGGCCGGCGTCAACATCGCCAACCGCCGCTTCGTGGTCGATGAAGTGCTCGGCTCGGTGGTTGTCTGGTGCACGTTCGGCGCCGGCGGCCCGGGAGGCATGACGGGCGCGCCCGACACCCACCTCTTCCGGATGGAGAACGGCAGGCTGCGCTACGTGCACACGCTGACGCATCTCAAGATGAGCGACTTCCGGGGCCCCACCGGCACCAACGCCGACAACCCGGCGCCGAAACGGTGACCCTGCCGGGCGATTCCGCAGTCGCCCGCCGCTCAGCCTGAGGCGGGGAGGGAGCCATACGCGCGCCGCAGCGGCGGGCGCGCCGCTTCCTCCCCGCCGTGATCCGGAAAATCCCCGCTCCGTCCCCTTCCCCGCTCCTTCTTCAACGGTGCCGCCTTCGGCCTCAGATCCTCCCCAGCGCCTTGAGAACCCTGTCCGGCGTCGTGGGATAATCCAGCACCCATTTGCCGGTGGCGTTGTATATCGCCGATACCGTGATCCCGGACATGGCGGCGCCGACATTCTCCCCCAGCCCATAGGAGCCGTATGCGGCGTATCCCAGATGGCTCTCATTGATCAGACAGCGGGCCCGCGCGTAATCGTTCATGGTGCCCAGATGGTATCCGATCAGATCATAATTCAGGGCGACGCCGGTCCGCGGGCAGTAGACATGCTCCTCGGTGGCGCTTCTTCCCAACCCCATGATCGATCCGCCGTACTGCTGCGCCGCGGCTCCCCGTGGATTGAACAGATGGCCGACGTCATTGACGCAGACGACCTGGGTCACCTCGACCTGCCCGGTTTCCGTATCCACCTCGACCTCTATGAAATGCGCCTGCCGTGCCATCGCCAACAGCTCCGGATGAGGCTTGCCGTCGACCGTCAGCCCATAGAGCACTCCGGCTACCGGATGAGAGATCGGTGGATCCGTCACCCAAAACGGATCGGCGACTTCCCGTACCGTCTTGCGGTTTTCGGGATTTGCCTTTTCAAAAACGATGCTGTCCCGGATGTCCAGATCCCCGCTCCTTAAATTCGGAAAAAGCGGAGGCTGGGCCGGACTGTTATAGAGGCCCGGTTTCGTCCGGACGGCATAGTCCAGGATTTTTTTGCGGATTTCCCTGGCGGCCAAAACCAACTGGGTCGTGATATAGGGCGTGCCGAAGGAACCGCCGATCTGCCATAAATGATAGTTCGTGTTGTCCGACCGGCGCTCCTGCATCACGGTGTCCTCATACTTGAGGCCGATCTCCGTCGCCACGCATTTGCGCGCGCCGGATTCCGTATCGATCCCCATATCGCTCCGGATGCCGATGATGGCGGCCTTGCCGTGGCGCAGGGTCACGCAGGCAAAGGAGATCCCCGGGATAGGAGCATGCCAATGCCATTCATTGACATGCATGAAACCCATTCCATGCATCCTGCCGTTCGGCAATCTCCTGCTTCCGGGCTCATGCCAGTTCCTGTCCCAATCGATGGCCCACTTCCCCTTTTCAATGACTTCCTGGAGACTCCATCGCTGGGGGAAACCATTTTCCCTCTGATAGCGCGTAACCCAATCCCAGTCATGGCCGTTACAGCCGTCGTTTTTCAGCGCGACCTCCGTGGGGTCCAATCCCAGTTCCGCGGAGACCCGATCGAACATGACGTTGTGCGGAACACAGGTGTGCGCTCCGTGGCGGATACACATGGAGTGCCCCTTGTTGATCAGCGCCCATTCCTGGGTGGCGAGAATATTGGGAATCCTGGTGCTGACATGGGTCTTTTCGATGGCCGGGTTTCGGATTCCGATCATATGCCAATGCGAGGCGGTGATCGTGCCGTCCTTTTTCACACCGACTTTGCATCGGAAAGTCCCGGCATCGTCGCCGCCGCAATAATAGCCGCTTTCATCGTACAGCAGCTTGACCGGCCTTCCGGAAGCGCGCCGCGCCAGGATGGCGGCCAGGCGGACAAAAGAATAGGAATAGGCCAGCCAGGCAAATCCGCCGAACCAGGATCCCTGGTAAGGCATCGTGACCGAAATCCTGGTCCAATCGGCGATGGCGGGCTGCGTTTTTTCGCGAATGGAATTCGGTTCCGTCAGCGCGCCCTGGGGAATGTCCTGATGATGAACCCACAGGTCCAGGAATTCGCCTCGCCATTGCGCGACGCATGCGGCCGCTTCTACGCCCGCCGTGGAGTTTCGAGCGCGTGTGACCGTGTATTCGATGATTTTATCCGCGTCCGTGAATCCCTTTTCGACATCGCCGAACTCCTCCCGGTCGGTCAATACCGTGTTGGGATCCCTGGCCCCGGGGTTCATGCGCAGCACCTCCGGCATGATTCTGGGCGCACCGGGTTTCAACGCGTCTTCCATGTCAAGGATGAACGGCAGCTCTTCCCAGGTGATCTTGATGAGGCGCAGCGCCCGATCGCAGACTTCCTCGCTGTCGGCGACGACGACGACTCCCATCGGATGCTGATAAAAATCGCCGGTTCGGGGAAGCGTCAGAATGTTGTAGTTGCGCGAAACTTCAAAATAGGGGCCGTTTTCATTGTCAAACGCGATGTCGGGATCGCCGAACTTGAGAATATCCCGCACTCCCGTGAGAGCCTCGGCCTCCCTGGAATCGATGGAGGCGATCCTCGCATGGGCATAGGGAGAAAGAAGAATCTTGGCATGGAGCATCCCGGGCAGACAAACATCCCGGGTGAACACCGCTTGTCCGCTGACCCTTTCATAGGCGTCCTGCCGCGTCATGGCGGGCGTCATGGCGTCGCTGTTTTCCGGTATTTTCCACGTCCAGGGGCGATACTCCAGCATGGGGATTCTCCCTAAATCGGGTTGAGGGTTCCATGTCCCGGGTGCCAGGCTGCCGTAGGGGGATTATATGCCGATTTGCGTTTTCAATAATGTCTTATTATCTCCATTCGACCGGGAACACGCCGCCGGCCCGATCCGGCTTTACCGTCACCATCGGGGCGATCGGCTATCCGGTGCCGGATTCCGGTCCCGTGAGGTATAATGGCGCCACTTTTCGGAGGGTAGGCGTCATGAAACGCTCGATCGCTTCGGCTTCCCTGTCCGTCCTTCTGACCATCCCGGCAAATGCGCAAACCCGGGCGGGAACGGCCGCCGATCCATGCGGCCGCGAATGCCTGCGCGGCTTCATCACGCAATACCTGGATGCCCTGGTCCAGCGCGATCCGAAGGCGATCCCGACCGCGCCCGAGGTGCGCTTCACCGAAGACACGAAGACATTGCCGCTGGGGGAGGGGCTATGGAAGGGGGCATCGAAGCTCCGCCCCTATCGGCAGGACTTCCTGGACGTCCGCGAGGGCGTGGCGGCGGCCCATGTCGTCGTCGAGGAGAACGGCACCCCCGTGATGCTGGCGTTGCGGCTGAAGATCGAAAACAGGGAGATCACGGAAATCGAAACGATGGTTACAAGGAGCAGGGCGGAAGGCGCGCTCTTCGATATCGAAAAGCTGACAACAGCGCATGCGGCCATGAACGTCGTGCCCGAAGCCTCCCGGCGCATGTCGCGTGCCGGGCTGATCCGGATCGCGGAAACCTACGCCGCCGGCTTGAAGGTCGGCGGCACCTTTGAGGCGGTCGACGCGCCCTTCGCGCCGGGCGCCTACCGCATCGAGAACGGGGTCACCACCGCCGGTCCCGGCGCCAGGGCGGGGAGCGAGAACATCCGCACCCAGTCCGTCATGGCACACCCCGACCTCACCTACCGGGTTGCGGCCGTGGACGAGGAAATGGGCGTCGTGCTGTTACGACTCGACTTCGGGAACACCGGAAACTACGGCCCCGGAAACGCGCTGACCCTGTTCGAAGCCTTCAAGATCCACGGCGGGCAGATCCACGCGGTGGAGGCGTTCATGGACATCATGCCGGTGAACACCCCCTCCGGCTGGCCGGATTACGAGATCAGGAAACCGTAGCCGGCCCGTACCGCAGAAGAACCGGGAAGGGATACACCCCCAGCACTCTGTCAGCCGGAAATCGGGGCGATCCCCTGGCCCCGGACCGCTTTTCGAAATGCGCGTCAGGGATCGGGTAGGAGGGGGCCTCACGGCCCCCGTCCTCCCACACCACCGGACGTACGGTTCCGTATCCGGCGGTTCAGATAATCATAAGGGCTGACGAACCGTTGTCAGCAGTGAGAGCAGCCCCAGTTG